>Ga0209262_10000463_pt1 | contig 18602 bp, 14 predicted proteins | sample Lowcelwee11metaG_FD_187171 | JGI IMG/M metagenome (GOLD analysis project Ga0209262, IMG submission 187171) | Freshwater pond sediment microbial communities from the University of Edinburgh, under environmental carbon perturbations - Low... | ecosystem: Environmental > Aquatic > Freshwater >...
AGTTCAGAAGCGTCATTGAGCTTAAGAAGATATATTATATCCGCTTTTGAAAAATTACCCTTCGCTATGTTTGTCAAAGCCTGATTATTCATTAAAAATACAGGTCCCTTTTTCCTTCTTTGATCGCCTGAATATTCTTTCTGACGCTGTCTTCAAGATTGAGAACTGAAATACTTTCTTTTATTGTTTTTTCGATAAGGGCATAACCTTTTTCTTTAAGCCTGTCATTCGCGAAATCTTCGAGATATTCGGTAAATGTGAAGATTGCATTCGGGTAGCAGTGGGCTTTGATAAGTCCGGGTTTCGCAAGATCCATGAAATCCTTGCCTACCCTGCCGAGACGATAGCATCCTGTACAGAAGCTCGGTATATGGTCATAATCAACAATATCTTCGATCACTTCTTCGAGAGACCTGTGATCTCCCAGGGAGAATTGAGCATCTGAATGCTCCTTCTTTGTATATCCGCCCGGATCTGATTTTGATCCTGCGCTTATCTGAGAGATTCCGAGGTGAAGCGCTTCTCTTCTCATTGAAGCGTTTTCTCTTGTACTTAAGATCATTCCGGTATAAGGCACGGTGATCCTCAGGATCGCTATTATCTTTCTGAAATCTGAATCCGTTACGGGATAAGGCGGATTCGAAGCTATGTCCGAGCCAGTTGCCGGTTCAAGTCTGGGGACAGATATAGTATGGGGGCCGACACCGAATTTACCTTCAAGGTGTTTTATATGCTGAAGCAGCGCTATAATCTCGTACTTATAATCTGTCAGTCCGAAAAGTATTCCCACACCTACATCGTTGATCCCGCCTTCCATGGCTCTGTCCATAGCTCCGAGATGATATTCGTAATCGGACTTCGGCCCTGATTTATGCATACGCCTGTAAGCTTCCTCGTGATAAGTTTCCTGGAAGAGCTGATAAGTTCCTATCTTCGCGGCATTCAGCTTCCTGTAGTGCTCAACTTCCATCGCGGCTATGTTGACATTTATCCTTCTAATATTTCCTTTAGGTTTTTTAACGGCATAAACAGTTCCTATCGCTTCTATTGTATAATCAAGAGCGCTTTTACCAAGGCCTTCTCCTGAAACGAGCAGAACCCGTTTGTGTCCCTGATCAATAAGAGCTTCAGTTTCCTTTGCTATCTGCTTCATTGTCAGTGTATTTCTGGTTATAAGCTTATTGCTCTTTCTGAAACCGCAGTACAGGCACTCGTTATTGCACATATTGGATACATACAGCGGCGCGAAAAGAACAAGCCTTTTGCCGTAGATCGCTTCTTTGATAAAATTGGCTGTTTCCGCGAGCCTGCCTATTCCTTCTGCAGTTTCAACCAGCAGAAGTCTCTCGGCTTCTTTGAAGCTGATACCTTTTAGTTCGCGGGCATGCGACAATATTTCATCAAGCTCCTTATCATCGGGAGCAGCCGCTTTCTTCAGATACTCTTCTATTTTATTATTGTCAATAATTTTTGACATCTAAACCTTCTTTCGAATATAAAAGGCGGGTTAATCCCGCCTTTAAATTATTTGATCAGTGCTTCAAATTCATCCCTGAATTTTTCGACCATGGCTTTGATCGGAACTGTGAAAGCTTCGCCGGTAGGACATATAGTCACACCTTTAACATTGTTGCAGATGTGAAGTATCGTGTCTATATCCTGTTTTGTGCCTTCTCCGTCAAGAAGCTTTTTTAAAAGTTCTTTTATAGAATCCGAACCGTACCGGCATGGAGCGCATCTTCCGCAGCTTTCATGAGCATAAAACCTGATAGTTCTGTACGCAAGTTCAGGTATCGAGAATTCATCATTTATTACCATAACTCCGCCGGATCCGAGGCCTGTTCCGTGCTTGATGCAGGAATCATAGTCCATATTAAGGCCTTCAAGCTCATCCACTTTAAGGATCGGAACTGACAATCCGCCGACTATGACAGCCTTAAGATTCCCATTTACTCCGCCTGCAGCTTCAAGTAATTTGCTGAAAGGAACCGCCATAGGATATTCATAAACACCCGGTTTGTTCACATTTCCGCTGATGCCGAAAAGTTTGAAACCTGTGTTGTTTTCGTATCCGTATTTTTTGAATTCGGTAGCGCCTTTTTCGATTATAAAAGGAACGCTGGCTAAAGTTTCGACATTGTTCACGATCGTAGGGCATCCGTAAAGACCGGATACTGCAGGGAACGGAGGTTTGATCCTCGGTTCGCCTCTTTTACCTTCTATTGATTCGATAAGCGCTGTCTCTTCTCCGCACACATAAGCTCCGGCGCCTCTGTGAACGATTATGTCAAAATCACCCATTTTGCCGTCTGTTTTAGCTTCTTCTACAGCTTTGTCAAGAATATCAGCAATCCAGTCGAACTCTCCCCTGATATAGATAAAACCAAGTAAAGCACTAATAGCTCTTGCAGAAATAATCATTCCTTCTATCAAAAGATGAGGGTCGTATTCCATTATCTGCCTGTCTTTAAATGTTCCGGGTTCACCTTCATCCGCATTGCAGATGAGAAAAACAGGCTTAGCTAAATCTCCCTCAGTAGCTTCAACTTTGGCATGTGTAACTCTTCCGAAGCCGGTATTAACTATGGCATGAAGCTCTTCAAAAAAAGACTTATTATCTAAAACATTTTCATTTCTTTTCAAAGTATTTTTAGGAAGAAATCCCCATTTAACACCTGCAGGGAAACCGGCGCCGCCCCTTCCTCTGATTGCAGAAGCTTTAACTTCCGCCGCAATGGCCTGAGGTTCCATTCCGAGAGCTTTTTCAAGCGCTTTATATCCGCCGTTCTTTTTGTAAACTTCGATAGATGTCGAATTCGCAGTACCTCTGTTCTTAAGAAGGACTTTGCATTCGCTTGCCCAATAGTATTCGGTTTTCTTTTCGGGCATAACACCCTTTTTAAGCGAATCAAGAAGAGCTTTAGTCTTTTCGATCGTCATGTTCTCGTAATAAACTTCGTTTACCTGAACTACAGGACATGTTCCGCATGAAGCGAGACATTCTACTTCGTTCAAAGTGAACATTCCGTCTCTGGTTGTTTCACCCGGTTCAATATCAAGTTCTTTCTTTATGAAATCCAATACTTTTACCGCTCCCATAAGGGTGGCAGGTATGTTCGTGTCAACCTGAATATGATATTTACCTATCTTACCGGTATTATACATAGAATAGAATGTCAATACGCCGTAAGCGTGTGATTCAGGCAGTCCGACGACTTTTGCAACTTCTGCGGCCAATGCGCGGTCAAGATAGTTCTTATTCTCTTTTTGAGCGATCATCAAAGCAGGCATCAACGCAGATTCCTTTTTCGGATACTTTGCAATCAATTTATTGATTGACTCTATAGCTTTATTCGAAAGCATTTTTTCTCCCGTTGATTTTTAGTGTTTGTGTGTTGTTTCTTTTATTACTTTACCGTTAACCTGCGATCTTTCAAAATAATTAGTGTGGAGCAGTTTATGAGCCAGTTCTGAATTAGGCTTGCCTAAGTAGTCCGCATAAATTTTTGTAACCATCGGATTTTCGTGTGAATATCTTAGAGGTCTATTATCATCTTCAGTATAAAGACCCTGACCTCTGATTCCTCTGTCAACTAGTTCGCAGCCGAAAGGCTGTCCGCCGCCGCCGACGCATCCGCCCGGGCACGCCATGATCTCGATGAAGTGATATTCGCTCTTTCCTGTTTCTGCAATCTGAGCTTTTACTTTTTCCATTAACTTTCTCGCGTTCCCCAAACCGTTTGCAACAGCTACTCTGATCGGGAAAGGAAGTTTCGGGTGTTCAACAGTAACTTCAACGATATCATTCATCACGCCTCTGAGAACTTTTAATTCAGGGCTAGGAAGATTTTCGCCGGTTAAAAGGAAGAATGCAGATCTTACTGCAGCTTCCATAACTCCTCCGGTAGCTCCGAATATAGTTGCTGCACCGGTGTAATCACCCATTAGGCTGTCAGCTTTTTCTTCCGGTAAGTTTTTGAAGTCTATTCCCGCTTCTTTGATCATTCTTACGAATTCTCTTGTTGTAAGAACATAATCAACATCCCTGTAACCCGAATCGTTCATTTCAGGTCTTCTCGCTTCGAATTTTTTAGCAGTACAAGGCATAATTGAAACTGAAACTATATTTTTAGGATCCACGCCTGATTCTTTTGCGTAATAAGTCTTTATAAGAGTACCCAGCATCTGCTGTGGTGATTTACATGTTGAAACATGTTTTGCGAGGTCAGGAAAAAAAGTTTCGCCGAATTTTATCCAGCCGGGTGAGCATGATGTTATAAGAGGCAGAGTTCCGCCGGTAGTAGCTCTGTGGATAAGTTCTGATCCTTCTTCCATAATTGTAAGATCGGCACTGAAGTTAGTATCAAAAATTTTGTCAAAACCAAGTCTTCTTAAAGCCGCATACATCTTACCCGGAGTTGCAAGGCCTTTTTCCATTCCGAATTCTTCCGCAAGAGCAACTCTCACTGCCGGAGCTTCTTGAACTACGACATGTTTTGTCGAATCTAATATTGCATCCCATACTAAGTCTATTTCGCTTTTTTCGGTTAAAGCACCTACAGGGCAGAATACTGTACACTGTCCGCAGTTCACGCACGGGCTGTTTCCCATTCCTTCATCAAATGCCGTGCTGATAACAACCTTATGACCCCTTCCTACTTCCGTAAGAGCGTTCACTGTCTGGATGTTTGAACATACTTCGATACATCTTCCGCAGGCGATACATTTGTTAGGATCTCTCTGGATAGCACAGCTTGAATCGTCTATCGGTAATTTCTTCAGTTTTTTAGGAATTGATCTGGTCGTAACGCTCATCTGGTCGCAAAGATCCTGAAGTTCGCATTTTCCGTTTGCGAGACATGCGGGACAATCAGTGTCGTGGTCTGCAAGAATCATCTCGAGGATGAGTTTTCTTGTGTCTCTAATTTTTTTTGTATTGGTCGTGATGATCATGCCTTCCTGAACTTTAGTGGTACAGGCTCTTTCCGGCTGTCTGTGCCCTTCGATGTCCACTATGCAAATTCCGCAGCTTCCTGAAGGTTTCAGATCCTGGTGATAGCATAGCGTCGGAATAAAAATTCCGTTCTCTTTTGCCGCTTTGACGATTGAATTCTCAGAGCAGGTCTCGATCTTTTTACCGTTGATCTCGATTGTTACTGTTTTTCCCATTTAATTACTCCGTTTATTATTTCACAAATTACATCTAAATCATCCGTTACAACACTACAAATTATTGTGATTTTTTTCACGATTAAGAATACTGATAAAACCGCCTAAAGTCAAGTAAATCTTTAAAAGATTATTTAATTTTTGGCCTAATTTTTTAACTCAGCTATTTTTTTATTGAGCTTGGTGGTTGCCTCAGCGCATGCCTGATCGATAAGTTTTTCGTATTTGATTGAAAAATCTTCGATGCTTTTTATTAATAGTTTGCCTTCTTCAGTCAGCTTTGTAAATTTGTGATCGTCTTCTTCTCTTGTCCTGATTATTTTAAACCCGAGTATCTGTTCAACTTTCTTCAGCTTTGCCCAGCTTTTTTTAAAATTCAACCCTGTTTCATTTGAAGCTGTTTTTAGCGTACCGGACTCTTCGAGGGCTTTTAACAATCTCATTAGTCCATACCCGAAAATACCTTCACCGTTCTCGGTTTCAAGCCATACTTTGTAATTGAACCTTATATTTATCTCGTTATTGTTCATATCGCGCTCCTTTTAAACAATGAGATTTTTTTATAGCCCGGGAAATACAATCCGTTCGTTATGCGTGTAAATATTAAAATTCGTGCTTCTTGCAAAGCCGATCAGAGTAATACCGTTCTCTTCGGCAAGCTCAACGGCCTTTTGAGTCGGAGCGCTTCTTGATATTATCATCTGAATGCCTGCATAAATTATCTTCAAAACTATCTCTGATGAAATTCTTCCGCTTGTCAGAATTACTTTATCTGAAAGTTTCTCTTTGGAAAGATATAAATTTCCTATCGTTTTATCCAGCGCGTTATGCCTGCCTATATCTTCACGCATAACCAGAATTTTCGCTCCGTCAGATATAGCCGCGCTGTGAACACCGCCTGTTGACAAGAATAATTCCGATGATTTATTGAACTCGTTCATCAGAGCTGATATCTGCTGATTCGTTATTGAAATATTATGTTCAAATATATTTATAAAATCTTTTTTTGCGAATAGAAGTGTACCCGCGCCGCATCCTACGGGCTTCATTTTTGAAAATATCATGTCTTTGACTATTGAATTGTCTTCGAGTTCGATATGCATGATATTCTTTTTTTCTTCGAATTGAAGATCTTTCAGACTGTTTGTACCTGTGATTATGCCGGAAGTAAGAAGATATCCCGCAGTCAGCTCTTCAAGAAAGCCCGGCGAACATGATAATGAACTGATGTTCTTGAAATTTATGGCCATATGTAGGTTGATCTCATTAACAACCTCATCGCTGATATCGGATCTTATACCGTTCCTGAATTTAATGATGTTTCTTTGGGATGACATTTCCATAAGCTTTATCCTTTTAATCCTTTTTTTGAGCTTTGAGAATTTCAATTGCCAGATCAATGTCTTTGGGAGTGTTGATATTTATAAAACTTCTCTGTATCTCTTCCGTATTCTCGAGATCCCAGTAATATATTTTCACGCTGTTAAAGAAACTTCTCACGGAAAGATCTTTTGTATTTTGAATATGATGTGCCAGTTTATCCGCTACATGAACTGAATAGATCGAATGTAACGGTTCGAAAAATTCTCCGATCCTCGGAACGATTATATCGCAATTGTTTTTCTTGAATTCATTTATCTCTTCGAGAACAAGTCTTTCGTTTATAAAAGGCATATCGCAGGGTAATAAGAAAACAAATTCGGTAGAAGAATTTACAAGCGCAGAATGAATACCGCCCAAAGGACCTATGTTTTCGAATACATCGTGGTATATTTTCAAATTTTTCAGATCGCCAAATCTGTTATGGCTGTTCGCGATAAGAATTGTCTCAAAAAAGTACTTTTCAGATAATCTGATTATTTTTTCAAGGTTGGAATGCTGCCCTATTTCAATGAGGGCTTTATTCTCGCCGTTCATCCTTTTGCTTTTTCCGCCGGCCAGCACCGCGCAGGTTATGTCTTTGTTTTTTTTTATCATATTAAAAAACAAATACCTTCAGAAAGTGAAGGTATTTGTTATAAATAAATCCGCTTACTTTTTTTATTCTTTACCGTATTCTTTATTGTTCGTCATAAAGGCAACGATCAGACCTGCAGCAAGAAATGCCGCACCTGTCAGGAATGTATTGTTAGCGGCAGTAGCCGGATTATTATCCTTGAAATAAGCAGCGATCTGCGGGCCTACAAGACCTGCAACCGACCATGCGGTAAGCAGTGTTCCATAAACGACAGCCATAACTTTAGGTCCGAAAACTGTAGTTACAAATGAGGGAGCCGTGCCGAATCCGCCGCCGTAGCAGAGAAGTATGTAGCAAACTAGAATGCTGAATATTATCGGGCTTGATACTACTGTTAGAAGCAGGAATACGACAAGTTGTGTTCCAAGTATTAGACGGAAAGCCTGTGCTCTACCGATCTTGTCCGAAAGTCCGCCCCAGAAGAAACGGCCTATTCCGTTAAATAATGAGCTGATGGCGATAAGTGTTGCGCCTGCTCCGGCAAGAGCCACTTTATCAAGAGTACCATCCTGTTTTTTAAGAAGGTCCTGAAGAAGTGGTGACTGGAATCCGATGAACATGATACCTGCGGTGATATTGCAGAAGAAGAAAAACCAAATTTTCCAGAAAGGTCCTGAAGTTATGCTTTGTTTTACTGTAAGGTTACTCTGCGCGGTTGATGAGGCTGTAGCTGCGGGAGGTGTCCATCCTTCGGGAATATAACCTGCCGGAGGATTTTTGAAAGTCATACCTGCGATAATACCGGGGATACCGAGAACCAGACCTATAACTATAAATGCTGTCTGGAAATCCGTAACGCCGTCAGTAGTGAACATATCCATAATTATCGGACCGAATACTTTACTCATAAAAAGAGCGCCGAGTCCGAATCCCATTACAACCATACCTGTAATAAAACCTTTTCTGTCCGGGAACCATTTAGCTGCAGTTGCAACCGGAGTTACATAGCCGAGTCCGAGTCCAATTCCGCCTATCACACCGAGTCCGATATACAGGAACGGAAGGCTGTTCATGCCGAGAGCCAGACCACCAAGGATCCATCCAAGACCGTAAAGTATTGCTCCTGTTACAGCAAGCTTACGCGGGCCGAATTTGGGAAGTATGAATCCGCCTATCATAGCGCCGATACCAAGGAAACAGATAGCAAATGAAAGGATCCATGCAACCTGTTTATTGTTCCATACCATTTTATTAGCGTCAACTAATTTTGCTTCTTCAGTCGTGATAGAAGCCTCTGAAGCTTTAACTGAATTTTCAGCGTTAGCTTTATTTGTATTTGCTTCGGTTATAGCTGTTTCTGAAGCTGCAAGCTGTGCTTCTGCCGCAGTGATCATTTCAAGTTTAGCTTTTGTCGGTTTTTTTCCTGCATCGCCTTTTACTGTTTCAAGGTTTGCTGCAGAACTTGCATTTAATGCTAACGCATCTGCCAACGCTACTTCTGCAGATTTAAATGCTTCCTGGTTTGAAACTAATGTTACTTTTGCTATTTCGATATTCTTGTTGATCGCGGTAACTCCCGCGATTTCTTTTGATCTGTCGATCAGAGGGTTCTGAAAGAAACTCCATGCGTAAATCGTACCCAGAGTGATCTGAAGTACTGTACCCATTATGGCTATGAGCCAACGGTTTCCACTTTTTTCTGCCATTTTTTCTCCTTGTTTTTAGTTTATTGTCTATATTCTTTTAAGCTCTTTCTAATTTACATGCGCATACCTTATATTCGGGTATTTTTGCTATCGGATCAAGCGCGTTGTTCGTCAGCTGATTTGCAGGCGCTTCCCAGAAATGGAAAGGCACGAAAGCTGTTCCGTTGGGAATTCTTTTCGTGATGAACGCTTTTGTAGTGATCGTTCCTCTCCGCGTTGTCACTTTGACCATTTCGCTGTTCTTTACGCCGATCCTTTCGGCGTCTTCGACCGATATCATTACATGAGGACCCGCCAGATTATTCAGTCCTTCGGATTTCCTTGACATGGTTCCGGTATGGAAATGCTGCAGTATCCTTCCGGTTGTCAAATATGTCGGATATTCTGCATCAGGCATTTCTGCCGGAGCTTTGAAAGGAATGGCGAACATAGTACCGAGCCCTTTTGTGAACTTACCGACATGAAGTACCGGAGTTCCCGGATGTTCTTTGGTCGGGCATGGCCAGTGAAGTCCTATTCTCCCGATTCTCTCATAGCTCATTCCCGCATAAGAAGGAGTAACGGCGGTAATCTCGTTGAAAATATCTTCCGCTTTTGAATAGTTCCAGTTAAGACCCATTTTATTGGCTATCATCTGATGGATCTCCCAGTCGTGTTTTGCGGAACCCGGAGCTTTGACTGCCGGATTAAGTTTCTGAACTCTTCTTTCCGTGTTCGAGAAAGTTCCTTCTTTTTCGGCGTAAGTTGAAGCCGGAAGAACTACATGAGCAAGCTTGGCTGTCTCTGTCATGAAAATATCCTGCACTACAAGGAAATCAAGCCTTTTCAAAGCTTCTTCGGCATGATGAAGATCAGGATCAGAGATCATCGGATTTTCACCCATGATATAAAATGCTTTCATTTTTCCTTCGTAAGCATCGTCGAAAGCGACAGTCATTGGTTTTCCGGGCTTGTTATTAAGTTTAACCTGCCAGTAATTCTCCATTTTTGCCTGAGCGTCAGCGTTGGCTACCTGCTGATAAGCTGAATAAACATTCGGAAGACCTCCCATATCGCAGGCTCCCTGAACATTTGACTGTCCTCTTAGCGGATTAACGCCTCCGCCCGGAATTCCCATATTCCCGCAGAGCATCTGAAGATTTGCAGTCGTTTTAACATTGTCAACTCCTGTTGTATGCTGGGTGATTCCCATAGCATAATAAAGCGCTGCCGCTTTTGCTTTTCCGTACAGTTCGGCGATCTCTTCAAGAGTTTTTGCCGGAATACCGGATATTTTTTCCACATATTCAGGTGTGAAATTTTCAACTTCTTTCTTTAAAGCCTCAAAACTTTCTGGTTCGACTCTGGCTGCGATGAACTCCTTGTCTTCCCATCCGTTCTTCAGGATAATATGCATCATGCCGTTCATTACCGCTACATCTGTACCGGGTCTCTGGCATGCGTAAATAGTTGCGAAATCAGCCATCTTAATTTTTTTCGGATCTATTACGATAAGTTTTGTTTTACCTTCAATTGCAGCCTGTTTTAATCTTGCTGCGATTACCGGGTGCGCTTCTGATGTGTCGGATCCGATTATCAGCGCTACATCAGATAATTTTATACCGTTTATATCGTTTGTCATAGCTCCTGAACCGAATGATGCGGCCAGACCGGCCACGGTAGAGCTATGTCAGAGACGCGCGCAGTGATCGACATTATTCGTTCCGATCGCTGTCCTGATTAATTTCTGGAACGTATAATTCTCTTCGTTAGTGACTTTGGCTGATGCTAAACCCATAATAGAATCCGCACCGTATTTATCCTTAACTTCAGTAAGTTTTGACGCAACCAGTTCGATCGCTTCTTCCCAGCTTGCTTCCCTGAACTTCCCGTTCTCTTTGATCAGCGGAGTTGTAAGTCTGTCTGAATGTCCTACGAAATCAAATCCGTATCTTCCTTTTACGCATAGCATACCTTTGTTCGTAGGAGCGTCTTCAACGCCTCTTACTTTTACGATTTTATTTGTTTTCGGATCAACATGAAGTTCAAGCTTACATCCTACTCCGCAGTAAGGACAAACGGTTTCAACTTTCTTCAGATCCCAGGGTCTTCCTTTTCCTCTCGCATTTTTATCTACGATTGCGCCTACCGGACACATCTGAGAACATTCACCGCACTGTACACAGGTTGATTCACCCATCTTTTTATCAGTATCAAAAACGATTTCGGTATGATGTCCCCTGTGTCCGAAATCAAGGACCTGATTTACAACGGTAGTGTTACATGCCGCAACGCATCTTCCGCAGGAAATACATTTATTCCTTTCGACATACACGAATTCGGATGATGTATCGAATTCCCTGTTGATCTCGCCGTACTGCACTGATGCTCTTTCTATTCCCATAAAGTAAGCCGCATCCTGAAGCTCGCAGTTCCCGTTCTGCTCGCAAGCCAGACAGTCGTGTGTTCCTGATGAAAGCATCAGATCAATAACAAGTTTCTGGGCGTTCAGCGCGTTCTGTGTATTAGTGTTTACCACCATTCCTTCTCTTACCGGAACTGAACATGATGTCTGCAATCCTCTCATTCCTTCGATCTCGACCACGCAGGCGCGGCATTTTCCCGCGGCTCCGACTTTTTCGTGGTAGCAGAGATGCGGAATGTAAACTCCATTGGCAATAGAAGCCTGAAGAACAGTCTGTCCTTCTGTAGCTTCTACAAGCTTGCCGTTAATGGTAATTTTCATACTGACTCCGAATAGTTTATTTTAGCAATTTTTTGAATTCATCTTGAAATTTTTCGTACATAGCTTTGATAGGCATAGCGAAAGCCTGTCCGGTCGGGCAAAGGGTTGATCCGGCTTCATTTACCGATCCGATAATTCTAACCATGTTGTCAAGATCGGCTTGCGTAGCCTGACCCTTCAGAAGTTTTCCCAGAATTTTCACTATAGTGTGGGAACCTTCCTTGCACGGCGTGCATTTTCCGCAGCTTTCGTGTGCATAGAACTTTATCGTTCTGTATGCTATTTCGGGGATTGAAAATTCTTCGTTTATAACCATTATTCCACCTGAACCGAGCATTGTGCCCTTTTTTATACAGGAATCATAATCCATATTTAAACCTTCAAGTTCATCCGCTTTAAGAATAGGTACAGAAAGTCCGCCTACTATAACGGCCTTAAGTTTTCCTTTTGGTCCGCCGGCTGCTTCAAGAAGTTTTTTGAACGGAACTCCCATCGGATATTCATAGACCCCGGGTTTGTTCACGCAGCCGCTGACTCCGAAGAGTTTGAAACCGGTATTGTTTTCGTAACCGAATTTTTTGAACCCGTCAGCCCCTTTTTCGATAATGAACGGAACGCTGGCTAATGTTTCAACATTATTCACGATGGTCGGACATCCGTAAAGACCTGCTACCGCAGGGAACGGAGGTTTCATTCTCGGTTGGCCTCTTTTTCCTTCGATGGATTCTATAAGCGCTGTCTCTTCTCCGCATACATAAGCTCCGGCGCCTCTGTGAACGATAATGTCAAAATCACCCATTTTTCCGTCTGATTTTGCTTCTTCGACAGCTTTGTCAAGAATATCTGCTATCCAGTCAAATTCGCCTCTGATATAAATAAAACCAAGCTTTGCGCCGATTGCTTTAGCGGAAATTATCATACCCTCGATAAGAAGATGGGGGTCATATTCCATGATCTGCCTGTCCTTAAAAGTTCCAGGTTCGCCTTCGTCGGCATTGCAGACCAGATAAACCGGCTTCCCGGTTCCTTTTGCAAGAAATCCCCATTTAACCCCAGCCGGAAATCCTGCTCCGCCTCTTCCTCTGATAGCTGAAGATTTTACTTCGTTCAAAATCGCCGTAGGTTCCATTGCGGCAGCTTTTTCCAGAGCTTTATATCCGCCGTTCTTTTTATAAACTTCAATTGATGTCGAATTCTTAACAAGTCTGTTTTTTAACAGCACATTGCATTCTGTCCCGCCGAAATAAACAGGTTCTTCAGGTTTCGGCATTACGCCTTTTCTCAAAGAGTTAAAAAGCGCTTTTGTCTTTTCTATCGTCATGTTCTCAAAATAAGTGTCATTTACCTGAATGACCGGGCATGTTCCGCAAGATGCCAGACATTCCACTTCGTTAAGAGTAAATAGTCCGTCTGCCGTTGTTTCGCCCGCATTTATTCCAAGCTCTTTTTTCGCGAAATCTAGAATCTTTACAGCGCCCGCCAGCGTTGCGGGAATATTAGTGTCGATCTGAATATGATATTTTCCGACTTTTTTAACATTGTACATCGTATAATAAGTTGCCACTCCGTAAGCTTTTCCGGTTGTAACTCCAATGATCTTTGATACATCTTCCATGTCTTCCTGAGAAAGGTAATTGCCGTTCTCTTTCTGAGCCAACATCAGCGCAGGCATAAGTGCGGATTCTTTTCTGGGATACTTACTTTTTAATTTTTGTATCCTTTCATATAGTTTTTGATCAAGCATCGGCTCTCTCCCTATAGTTTATAAATTCATTCTATTACAATTTTATTCTCAAATGTGAATATTTTCACAAATCTAATAAAACTTTGTAAAAATAGCTATAAATTATACAATTGTCAAATTTATTATTTATAAAATTTTTAACGAAAATATTTACATAATTGACATCATTGTCATTTATTTTTTCTTCATAGGTTCTTTTATTTGAAAAATACCCATAAGGTCTTCTGACGATGATAGAAGACCCTGCATATCGGGATCGTCGTCGTTATCGGCGTATATCTTCCACTGATATACCTCTCCTATTACAAGTGACGGTGCGGATAAAGGATATTGAAAGCTTACCGCTTCAGGCGGGATCTTTTCGTGCATAATAACGCTGTCCGTATCGAATCCTCCCCAAATCTTTCTGCCGTTGATATCTCTTACTTCTATAATATACTCTTTTACCGAAGAATATGAAGATTCTTTGGTCCATGCAAATGTCGGAGTTAAAGAAAATACAGGTTTTGCGTAAATTGAATCCGGCGGATTAGTCGGAGAAACAATGTTTATTGCCCCTGTAATATCAATCTGTTTAAAATCTCCGGTGTCGTCGGGAAATGAAACATTTATTCCGCCGAGATTCTTGTCCGGATCCATAACATTGCTGTCATTTTCAAGCGAAGTCCACAATATGAAATCGCCGTCGGGTATGTTGTTAAAAGCAAATTCATCATTCACAGTATTCGTATATACTCTCATTCCAGGGATAATATCCATAGTTACAGGATCTCTCAAAACCACATCGGTCGGCTTTGCTACCGCACCGGCAATAAAACTCAGCTTGCCTGAATAATTTGAACCGGAATATACGGTTAAGCCGACTGATAGCTGAATATTCTGAGTTTCCGCAGTCAGAGTATCAAGAACGGATTGTGTCTGTTTATAACCCGATTTATACCCGATAACATTATATATTCCGAAAGGAACATTGTAAATGATAAAAACACCATCGGGGCCTGAAACGCCGGAATATTTATTTAAATCCGACACATTTTCAGCAATTATCAGAACATTGTTTATAACAGGTTCTACTGTTCCTATGATATATCCCGATCCTGCTGTCTCGTTTGTGTTAAGTTTCCTTATCTGTTCCGTTGTAGCTTGAGCACTAACAACGAAAGGTACCGGTGTAACATTAGGCGCAGGGGATGCGTCGTAACCCTGGGCAGTAACGCAAAGAAAATAGTTACCCTCGTCAAGTTCAAATTTGCAAACTCCGTCAACTCCAGTCAGCGCTCGAGTGACAGCCTGACTCGTCTCTGCCTGATAGATCACTACATTCGCGTTTTCCACCATAACAGTAGTGTCTGTTTTGCTAACAACTACCACTTTCAGGATCGTATCCGGCGGCGGTTTTGTGGTATCTTTATCGTCATCTGAACATCCGATAATGTACATTGCCGCCAAAATGCCGACAATACACAAAAAGAATTTAATTTTCATAAAGTGAACTCCCTTTTTTAAACGCAATATAAGGATTTATTGCCGTCTTGTCAATTCGGGACTCAATCCGTATTTATCAAATTAAAGAGTCAAAATAAAAAATTAAATCAGTTGACTTGTACGGAATAATGTATTATCTTATAGTTAGGTGGATGCAATGCGGCGGTGATAACTGAAAGCCTGAAATAGAAAAAAACAAAATTAAGGAGGTGTTTATAGGCATAAAAAAGAAAAAGAATTATCATGATGCTTTGATGGATCCCGATCAAAGCTTTTTTGAAAGGTTAAGAAAACAAAAGCGGTAAAAGTTCTGTTAAACTAAGAGACAGAGAGGTAAATTAAAATGAAAAGAAAAAACAATAAAGGATTCACGCTGATCGAAGTTCTTGTGACCGCAGTAATTCTGGTTGTAGGTCTGGCAGGTCTGATGTATTCCTATGTTGTCTGCCACAGAACCATAATTAACAACACGCACAGATTCAATGCGACTCTGATCATCAATCAGCAATTTGAAGAGATCCTGAGAAGATCAACCGCAGTTGATGTGGGTACCTATATCGGCGCTGTACAAAAAGAGTACTTTATGCAGATTGTAACAACGGCCAGCACTGGAACGGCAACCCTTGCGGAGAATCTGAGAAAATACAATTTGTCTTTTGCGAACGGGCCGAATGTAACTCCCCAGCCGGGTACCACATTATCTACAATAATAGCCACAGTCTCTTGGGAAGAAGGCGGACCGGGAAAAAGACTGAGCATGGCGATGTTCACTAACTATCCTTTCTAAAGGAGTACATTATGTATAAAAATAAAGGTTTTACGCTCATAGAGGTGATAGTAGTTTCGCTGATAGCGGGTTTTGTCGGAATGGGAGTAATATTTTCGATAGCAAATTCGAATAAGATTATAAACAACAGCGTAAAACAGTCGCTGTTCAACAAGAATGCCGAAATAATATTCAATGAGATCAGCAAGGATATTAGAGGCGGTGTTATGTTGACGGTTTCCGATCCCTCAAGCGAAACTGGTTACTTCAAAACACTGGCTATTACATATACTGACGGAACACTCGTTGAATGGTATTCGCAGTCCATGTGGCTTTACAGAAAAGGCAGAACCGGACAGATCAGGACTTATGACCTTATAGGTATCACGCATAACGACACTTATTTTGAGCCGCATTTCAAAACACCGGAACAAGAGGGTGTATATTGGGGAACAGAAGTAAAACTGATTATGTGGGCCAGAAATTCCGGATTGTGGTTCGTGAACAATTCCGCAACAAACGCGTATTACTGCAGAAAACAAGATGTTTCAGGTCCATAAGTCGTAAACAATAAAAAATCAACAAGTTAAGAAAAAAGGAGAATATCATGAAGAAAAAAATAAACAGAAAAGGTTTCGGTCTGATTGCAGCCATGATGATCATATTGGTTTTGTTTATTATGGCGGCAGGATTTTTTCAGGTAACTGATTTCTCAAGCAGATCCGTTAACTCGAATATAAGAAACCTCCAGCTTTACTGGGCGGCAGAAAGCGCTTCAAGCTACAATGTCAACTGGTGGGTTAATCTGCCGGTAGAGGTTAGAGTAACCTTCCCGAGCACATACACATACGATACAAAAACCGTATATGACGACAAACTGGCACCTAAAACCGATCCGGCTAAATTCGCGGGCGCAGCCGGAACCACCGAAGGTTCAGATATATATCTGCACATGTCGTCCCTTTTTGAAGGTAATACATCGCTGGATAACCCTCAGCTTCAGGATGTGAACGGCAATAAACTGCTTTTGGCCAGATATAAAGGCCCGAGAAAAGGAAAACCCGAACAGGCGGTATGGATATTGGATTCCTACGCATGGGACCCGGGAACGGGCGATATAGCCAATATCGTACTGGCAAATGTTTACAATATTAAGCTGTTAACCGGCCAGGGACCGTTCCAGAACGGAGAATTGATAAATGAAACTAATGCCAATTCTGGATTCCACGGATGTAAAGGCAGGTTCAACGAGCAGGACATAAGATACGGAGACTGCTACTTCGGAGGACTGGTTCATTTTGACTACCAGACCGCCGCTGTAAAATTAGGACCTATTTTTTACGGGCTTGTAAAATCTTCAACCACAAAACAAAGCTGGTACAAAAAAGAGACCAATTTATTTCCAGGAACTTCTCAGTACTCTCACGGATTGGGTATAAACGACAATGTCGCAAATGCGGTAGCAGCTACTACAACAGCAAACGGATCTTTGAAGGGCGGTTATGCTAAACTGGTAACGCCTCTTGACCTAAGCACGGTAACATGGTCATGGGCCGATGTTGAGAGCGAAGGCGCTAAAAACGGCCTTTATTTTCTGGAACCCGCTCTTTTCTCATCCGGCGATATAAACATTGTTTTGAAAACAAGCGGGGGAATAACTACTGCCGATATCTGCAAAGGCGCGGGAAGCACCACTCCGACAAAAACAATTGTTATCGGAAGTTCTTCTTTTAAAGGAATAGCCGTTACCGAGGAATTCGGAGAGGTTGGAATATCTGGTGTATCGGGAGAAGACTTCACTCTTATAACTCAGAAAGACAGAGTCAATATAATGGGCGATTTTTATCTTTCCGAAATGGAAAATACAAAGACATGGGTAAAGGCAGCGGTTATAGCTATGGGACCAACGCAGCCAAACGCTGCGCCTCCCGCTCTTTCTAAAGTTCAGTTAGAACAGATTTCAAATGAAATGCTCTCTTATAACCCGAAAGGGCACCTTGCTGTCGTCGCCGCTTTGGATGCTTCCGACATTGTTGATAAAACATGGCCTCCGATCTACATACCTGACGAAAAAATGATCTTCAGCACATCTTCATACATTACGCAATACGGCGAACTCGGAGCCAAAGGCACCGGGCCCACCTCTCTGAGGTTCTATAATGTCGGCGCTATAATGGTACTGGAAAAACAGACTATCTCTTCCGGACCTGCCGACACTGCTCAAAAATGGCCCAAAGTCTATATAGAGGACGAAAGGTATTCAAGAGAAGGCGAACCTCTGCCGCCTTTCTGCGGAGCCGGCCCGAACGATCCGGAAAGCGACAATGTTTTCGGACTTAACGAGGAGCATGTGTGGAATAAACCGGTAGTCGCAAATTCAAAAGACTGGAGAACAGTAGTCTGGAGAAACTTATCGAGCATACCTCAATAATCTTAAATAGAACAAAAAACCCCGAAATTTTTCGGGGTTTTTTTATTTATTCAACTGCGGCAGATACTTTGTAGAACAGCTTATTTCCACCAATAACCTGACTCCAGCTTGTCCCGTCAAATGTGCCTGAAGAGCTTACATCGGAATATACGCCATAAGGATCTGAAGATGCATAAATTATGTAAGATTCAGCATATTGAACTGCATTCCACGAAACGGTAACTTTTGTGCCGTCATTTGAAATTACCACATTTGAAGGAACAGATAAAGTTCCTTTAAAAAATGATCTTTCGGAAGAGAACAGTGATCCGGCAAAAGCGTTATCTGCAGCCTGAACGCTCCAATAATATTTACCGTCCGGAAGGTTTTTTATTGTATATGAATTTTTTTCATTTATATTTCCGAAACTGACTACTTTTCTGTATCCGGTAGAAGTATTGCTCATCGGAGGTTTAACACTTCCGGAATGACTTGTTATCCCCACATACATATTGTAGCTCAACCCATTTTGAGGTGTTTGCGTGTCTGTTGATTTATTCCATGAAAAAGTGACATTGTTGCCGTTTATTAATGAAGTAAGGTTTAACGGCGCGTTTGGTACTGTGTTGGCCGTTAATGA
>Ga0209262_10000464_pt1 | contig 18583 bp, 17 predicted proteins | sample Lowcelwee11metaG_FD_187171 | JGI IMG/M metagenome (GOLD analysis project Ga0209262, IMG submission 187171) | Freshwater pond sediment microbial communities from the University of Edinburgh, under environmental carbon perturbations - Low... | ecosystem: Environmental > Aquatic > Freshwater >...
GCCAACCCGAAACGGTGACGTCCCCGGACGTGGTGTACGAGTGAGGGGCTGAGCCGCCGGCGATCGTCGCTGGGGTTTGGCTGATCGGGCCGCCGGGACGGCGGCCATCGTGGGTCCTGGTTTAAGGTTGGGTTACCAGACCTTGCCCTGAACCGGAGAACACCACGATGACCACCAAACCGAGCATTGCACTTGCCGACCTTCCGGAAAAGGGGGCGGACAGCGATCTGCTGCGCGAGATGATCCACCACATCGTCGAACGGGTGATGCAGTTCGACGTCGAGAACCTCTGCGCCGCCGGCTACGGCGAGCGCAGCCCCGACCGCCAGAACAGCCGCAATGGCTACCGCGAGCGGCTGTGGGAGACCCGCGCCGGACGGCCGAGAAGCCCTTGCCCGCCGTGATCCAGGAGGCCTACGTGCAGGACGTCTCGACGCGCTCGGTGGACGAACTGGTGAAGGCGATGGGGATGAGCGGCATCTCCAAGAGCCAGGTGTCGCGGCTGTGCGCGGAGATCGACGAGCGGGTCAACGCCTTCCTCTGCCGTCCGCTCGCGGGCGACTGGCCGTACCTGTGGATCGATGCGACCTACGTGAAGGGCCGCGAGTCCGGCCGGATCGTCTCCAAGGCCGCAGTAATCGCCGTCGCCATGAACGCCGAGGGCGTGTGCGAGCTGCTCGGCATGGCGATCGGGCCGTCGGAGGCGGAGCCGTTCTGGACGGACTTCCTGCGCTCGCTGACGCGCCGCGGGCTGCGTGGCGTGAAGCTGGTGATCTCCGACGCCCACGAGGGGCTCAAGGCCGCGGCCGCCAAGGTGCTCGCCGCCACCTGGCAGCGCTGCAAGGTGCACTTCCTCAGAAACGCGCAGGCAGACTCCCCAATCCTGGTGTCTTCGAGCAGAAATGCCGGAGAAGCGGTTTACGAATCCCCCGATTCCGTCACCGTGAGTGACTCTTGCCGACGAAAGACAAACCTGGAGTCGAGTTCAGCCCGCTTCTTCCCGGAATCCCCGAGCTGCATCAATCAGCGCTTCCGCGCATAGTGAAGCGCAGCGACCCTCACTCCCACTCGATGGTCGCGGGCGGCTTGCTCGAGATGTCGTACGTGACGCGCGAAATGCCTTTCACTTCATTGATGATGCGACGCGAGCAGAGGTCGAGAAACTCATACGGCAGCCGCGCCCAGCGCGCGGTCATGAAATCGACCGTCTCTACCGCACGCAGCGCTATCACGTAGTCGTAGCGGCGCCCGTCGCCCATGACGGCGACCGAACGCACGGGCAGGAACACGGCGAACGCCTGGCTGGTCTGGTCGTACAGCCCGTGCGCGTGCAGCTCGTCGATGAAAATCTTGTCCGCCTTGCGCAGCAGGTCGGCATATTGCTTCGACACTTCGCCGAGGATGCGCACGCCGAGACCCGGGCCCGGGAACGGGTGGCGGAACACCATCGTGCGCGGCAGGCCGAGTTCGAGGCCGAGGCGACGCACCTCGTCCTTGAACAGCTCGCGCAGCGGCTCGACCAGCTTGAGCTTCATGTGCTCGGGCAGGCCGCCGACGTTGTGGTGTGACTTGATGACGTGCGCCTTGCCGGTCTTGGCGCCGGCAGACTCGATGACGTCAGGGTAGATCGTGCCCTGAGCCAGCCAGCGCACGCCCTCGATCTTGTGCGACTCTTCCTCGAACACCTCGACGAACAGCCGGCCGATGATCTTGCGCTTGCGCTCGGGGTCTGCCTCGCCGCGGAGTGCGTCGAGGAAACGCTGCTCGGCGTTCACGCGGATGATGCGCACGCCCATGTTGTCGCCCAGCATCTTCATGACCTGGTCGCCCTCGTCGGCACGCAGCAGGCCATGATCGACGAAAACGCAGACCAGCTGGTCGCCGATCGCGCGGTGCAGCAGCGCTGCCACGACCGACGAATCCACGCCCCCGGACAGGCCCAGCAGCACCTTGTCCCCACCCACCTGCTCGCGCACGCGCACGACGGCGTCGGCGATGATGTTGCCCGCCTCCCAGCGCGCCTCGCAGCCGCAGATCTCGCGCACGAAGCGCTCGAGCATCCGCCCGCCCTGCAGGGTGTGGGTGACTTCGGGATGGAATTGCACCGCGTAGTAGCCACGCGTTTCGTCTGCCATGGCTGCGAGCGGCGCGTTCGCCGAAGCGCCCACGGGCACGAAACCGGCCGGGATTTCTTCGACGCGATCGCCGTGGCTCATCCAGACGTCGAGGATCGCCCGCCCCTGCGGGTCGCGGTGATCGGACAGTTCGTTGAACAGGCGGCAAGGCGCAGTCACCGTGACCTGCGCGTAGCCGAACTCACGGTGATCGGAACTGGTGACGCGGCCGCCGAGCTGCTGCGCCATGGTCTGCATTCCGTAGCAGATACCCAGCACCGGAACGCCGGCTTCGAATACGGCCTGCGGCGCCTGCGGTGGCTGCAAGTCCGTGACGGACTCCGGGCCGCCCGACAGGATGATGCCGCGAGCCCCGAACGCGCGGACGTCGGCGTCGCTCATGTCCCAGGGGTGAATCTCGCAGTAGACGCCGCTTTCGCGGACGCGGCGCGCGATCAACTGCGTGTATTGGGCCCCGAAATCGAGGATCAGGACGCGGTGCGCGTGGATGTCGGCCGGGCGCACCGCCGAGGCATGCTCAGCTGACACGGTAATTCGGAGCTTCCTTGGTGATGGTCACGTCATGGACGTGGCTCTCGCGCACGCCCGCGCTGGTAATCCGTACGAACTTCGGCTGGGTCCGCATCTCGTTGATGTTGGCGCTGCCGGTGTAACCCATCGCGGCACGCAGTCCGCCCGCGAGCTGGTGCAGGATGGCAACGATGCTGCCCTTGTAGGGCACACGGCCTTCGACTCCCTCCGGCACGAGTTTCTCGATTTCGGCCGAGGCGTCCTGGAAGTAGCGGTCGCGCGAGCCGTTCGACTGCGCCATGGCGCCGAGCGAACCCATGCCGCGGTAGGACTTGTAGGACGCGCCCTGGTACAGCTCGACTTCGCCCGGGGATTCTTCGGTGCCCGCGAACAGGCCGCCCATCATCACGCAGTGCGCGCCCGCGACGATGGCCTTGGCCACGTCGCCGGAGAAGCGGATGCCGCCATCGGCAATCAGCGGGATGCCGTGCGGTGCAAGCGCGGCAGCGACGTTGGCCACTGCCGAGATCTGCGGTACGCCGACGCCCGCGACGATGCGCGTGGTGCAGATCGAACCCGGCCCGATGCCGACCTTGACCGCGTCCGCGCCGGCATCGACCAGCGCCATCGCCGCCTCGGCGGTGACGATGTTGCCGGCGATGACCTGCTGCGCGGGCCACTTGGCCTTGATGCGCTTGACGGTCTCGATGACGCCACGCGAATGGCCGTGGGCAGTGTCCACGACGATGACGTCCACGCCGCTCTCGCGCAGCGCCGCCGCGCGTTCGAGCGTATCGGCGCCCGTGCCGACCGCCGCGCCGACGCGCAGCGCCCCGCGCTCGTCCTTGCAGGCGCGCGGGAATTCGGTGGCCTTCTGGAAATCCTTGACCGTGATCATGCCCTTGAGCTGGAAGTCGTCGCCGACGACGAGCACTTTCTCGATGCGGTGCTTGTGCAGCAGCATCAGCACGTTTTCCTTGGGCGAGCCTTCGCGCACGGTGATCAGCCGCTCGCGCGGCGTCATCACTTCCGACACGGGCGCGTCGTAGCGCGTCTCGAAGCGCAGGTCGCGGTGCGTGACGATGCCGACCGCCTTGCCGTCGCGCACGACCGGCACGCCTGAGATGTTCTTGGAGCGGGTTAGCTCGAGCACTTCGCGGATGGTCTGCTCGGGCCGGACCGTGATCGGGTCGTGGATGATGCCGCTCTCGAAGCGCTTCACCCGCGCAACCTCGCGGGCCTGCGACTCGATGGTCATGTTCTTGTGGACGATGCCGATGCCGCCTTCCTGGGCGATCGAAATCGCGAGGCGGTGCTCGGTGACGGTGTCCATCGCGGCCGAGACGATCGGCAAGTCGAGCTTGATGCCCCGCGTCAGCTGCGTGGCAAGGCTGACTTCGTGCGGCAGGACCTGGGAATAGGCCGGCACGAGCAGGACGTCGTCGAAGGTGAGGGCTTCCTCGAGAATTCGCAGCATTTGGCGACCCGGAGCGAAAGGAAGCGCGGCATTGTACCCGCTCGGGGCGCGTTGCGTAAAACGCATACGTGGGCAGGTACGGCTCGCCAAACCAGGAGCGGCAGCACAAGGCATCGGGGTTCCGGGCTCCCGAAACGCCGGGGCGGGGCCGTCCGCCGCATGGACGCGGCGGCCGGAGCCCCCAGGGACGGGTTTACGGCGTCCCCGGCCCGGCATTTCGGGAGCCCGGAACCCCGATGCCGGAAACCGAGGCCGTGAGCTGGCAAGCCACCTGGTCGCTGCGCGTCGATTTCCGGCGGTCGCAGCGGCCGGTAAGATGCCGCGATGCCCGAATCCTGGTTCGACGAGACCGAGCAAGCCGCGACGCCCCAGCGCGAGATTTTCACGATTTCACAGCTGAACGCCCAGGCGAGGATGCTGCTCGAGCGCGGCCTGGGCTCGGTCTGGCTGGAGGGCGAGATCTCGAACCTTGCGCGACCAGCGTCCGGGCACTGGTACTTCTCGCTGAAAGACGAGTCGGCGCAGGTCCGCTGCGCCATGTTCCGCAGCCGCAGCATGCTGGTGCGCTTCCCGGTAAAGGACGGTGCGCAGGTCCTGGCTCGCGGTCGCGTGAGCCTCTACGAGGCGCGTGGCGAGTTCCAGGTCGTGGTCGAGCACCTCGAGGAGGCCGGTGAAGGCGCGCTCCGCCGTCGCTTCGAGGAGTTGAAGAAGAAGCTGCTGGCCGAGGGACTGTTTGCAGCGGAGAAGAAGCAACCCCTGCCCACCCTGCCCCGCCGGATCGGCGTGATTACCTCGCCGACCGGCGCCGCCTTGCGCGACATCCTGCACATCCTGCAGCGTCGCTTCCCGGCCGTACCGGTGCTCATCTATCCAGTCGCGGTGCAGGGCGAAGCGGCGCCGCGCGAAATCGTCCAGGCACTGCAAGTGGCAGACGCGCGACGCGACTGCGACGTGCTGATCCTCGCCCGGGGCGGCGGCTCGCTCGAAGACCTCATGGCTTTCAACGACGAGTCCGTAGCGCGCGCGATCTACGCCTGCGCTATTCCCGTCATCAGCGGGGTCGGCCACGAGACTGACGTCACCATCGCCGATTTCGTCGCGGACGAACGAGCACCGACGCCTTCCGGCGCGGCCGAGCGCGCAGTACCGGACAGCGCGCAGTACCTGCGCGCCTTGAGCGCGCTCGAACGGGGACTGGCGCAGTCGATCCGACGCAAACTGCTTTCCTTGCGGCAATCGCTGGCGCACTCCGAGCGTGCGCTTGGCCACCTGTCGCCACGCGCCCGCCTGCTGCAGCATGCGCAGCGGCTCGATGAACTTGAGCAACGGCTGCAACGCGCGGTCAGCGCCCGGCTCGAGCGCGCGCGCGTCCGCCTGGCGAATGCCGCAGTCCTCCTCGGCCGCAGCAGCCCGGTGCGGCGCCTTGTGCCGCTCAAGCAGCGGCTCGAGGCTGCCCAGCGCCGTGTACCGGTGGCGATGCAGCGCCGTCTGCAGGCGGCGCGCGAGCGCTTCGAACGCTCGCTGCGCACGCTCAACGCCGTGAGCCCGCTCGCGACACTCGATCGCGGCTACGCGATCGTGACGGACGACGGCTCACACGTCGTCACCGACGCCTCATCGCTCGTGCCTGGTTCGTCGATCGAGGCCCGGCTGGCGCGCGGGTCGGTGCGAGCCACGGTCACGGACGTTTTCGCGGTGGACACCAGGGCTGCTGCCGCACCAAAGAAGAAAGCGAAGCCAAGGAAATGACTGACGCCAGAGCCAACACACGCGCACAGATCACGTCCGTGCGAGAACGACGGGATTCATGCCGGCGTGAGTCCTGGCGTGTCGGGCGGGCGTGGCGCGCGCTGGTACTGCCCGTCGTGGTCTTGTGCCTTGGTTTCGCGTCTACTGTCGCGCGCGCCGCAGCCGACGTGACACTGCCACGCGACACGCGCGTGCCGGGCGGCATCGCCATCCTCGACCTCGGTGCCAGCGACGAATCGCCCGGCGCGGTGTACTACGGCGAGTACCGCGCGCCGGTGGTGCGCACTGCAGACGGCTGGAAGGCGGTCGTCGGCATTCCACTTGCGACCGAACCCGGCCAGCAGAAGGTGAGGCTCGCGACGCCGCAGACCGGCGACAAAGACCGCGTGATCGCGTTCACGGTCGCGCCCAAGGCCTACGCGACCCAGAGCCTGACGGTCGCACCCCGCAAGGCCGACCCGCTACCCGAAGACCTGAAGCGCATAGATGCCGAGAGCGAGCGCACTGAACGCGCGCTTGCCACCTATACCGAGGCTTTCGCGCCCACCTGGCGCTGGACCGTGCCGGTGCCGGGCGAGCGCTCGGACTCCTACGGCAAGCGCCGCGTGTTCAACGGGCTGCCGCGCAAGCCGCACAGCGGCATGGACATCGCCGCGCCCACCGGCACGCCGATCCGCAATCCCGCGGACGGCCGCGTCGTCGAGGCCGGAGATTTCTTCTTCAACGGCAACACGGTCTTCGTCGACCACGGACAGGGCGTGCTGACGATGTATTGCCACCTGAGCCGCATCGACGTGAAGACGGGCGATGCCGTACAGGCCGGCGACGTGCTCGGACTGGTCGGCGCGACGGGACGCGTCACGGGCCCGCACCTGCACTGGGGCGTGAGCGTGAACCGGGCGATGGTGGATCCGGCGCTGTTCCTGGGAAAGTAACTAAGTGCGTACCCGCGCGAGGAAATCGGCTATCACGGGTTCGAAGCGCGCATTGTCGACCAGGAACGCGTCGTGGCCCTGCGGCGACGGAAACGCATGGAACTCGACGTCGCCTCCTGCCTTGCGCAACTGCTCAGCGATCAGGGCCTGCTGGTCGATCGTGTAGAGCATGTCCGTCTGCGCGCCCAGCACCAGTGTACGCTGCACCTTGATCTTTGCGAACGCCGCCTCGAGCGCGCCGCCGCCGTGCTCGGCGAGGTCGAACTGGTCCATCGCGCGCGACAGGGCAAGGTAGCAATTGGCGTCGTAGACGGCGGCGAAACGCTGGCCCTGATGCTCGAGGTACGATTCGACCTCGAACGGCGCGCGGAAGTCGCCCGGTCGCCCCGTCGTGTCCGGCACGCGGCGCCGGCCGAACCGCTGGTCCCATTCCTCGTGCGAGCGATACGTGATGGTGCCGAGCTTGCGCGCCATGCGCATGCCCTGCCGCGGGCCGCGCCCCGCCTCGTAGTTGCCGCCGCGCCATGCCGGATCGTTGCGCACGATTTCGCGCTGCAGCGAGCGCAGCGCGATCGCGAACGGATTGGCTGCAGCGGCGCCCGAGATCGATATCACGTTCTGCGCGACACCGGGAAACTGCACGGCGAACGCGAGCACAGTCATTCCGCCCATCGACGGACCTGCGACGCAGGCCACGCGCTCGATGCCGAGAGTGCGCAGCACCGCGAAGCCGCCGCGCGCGACGTCTTCGAGGGCGACTTCAGGGAAGCCGCTGCCGAACGGACGCCCCGTGCGCGGATCGATCGAGGCCGGGCTCGACGAACCGTAAGGACTGCCGATCGAGTTGATGCAGACGACGTGGAATCGGCCGGTGTCGATCGGCTTGCCTTCGCCGATCATCGACTCCCACCAGCCCGGCTTCGGGTCGGCCGGCGAGGAGGCCGCGTGCGCCGATGGCGACAGCCCGGTGAACAGCAGGAAAGTGTTGTCGCGAGCCGCGTTGAGCTTGCCCCAGGTCTCGTACGCGATGACCGGGTGCTCGATCACGCCGCCGCGATACAGGCGCAGCGGCTCATCCAGCAACGCGAGACGCGTGGCAGGAAGATCGTGGGCAGCGGCGGGCGATGTGCGGGCAACGGCCATGAGCATGAGTCCAGTCTAGACCCGGCCCCGGGGGCCACTAGCTTGAGAGGATAGCCGCTAAGAACCGGCAGTTATCAGCCCCCGTCGCCTGGGCAGGGCCGGTCAGCGCTTGCCGCCCTTCTTGCCGCCCTTGAAATGCGAGATCTGGCGCTTCTTGCTGCGGACCTGGCGGGGGGTGAGTTCGTTGCGGCGCCCGGCGAAGGGATTGTCGTCGGTCCGGAACTGGATCCGCATCGGCGTGCCCTTGAGCCGGAAGGTCTCGCGGAAGTGGTTTTCCAGGAACCGGCGGTAGGCGTCGGGGACGTGCTGGGTCTGGTTGCCGTGGATGACCACGACCGGCGGGTTGCGGCCGCCCTGGTGGGCGTAGCGCAACTTGATGCGCCGGCCGCGCACCAGCGGCGGCTGGTGGATCGTGAGCGCCTGCTCCAGGGCGCGCGTGAGGTCCTTGGTCGGCAGTTCCTTCATCGCGGCCCGGTACGACTTCAGCACCGACTCCATCATCTCGCCGACGCCGGTGCCATGCCGCGCCGAAATGAAGTGCACGTAGGCGAAGCGCAGGAAGTCGAGCCGCAGGTCGAGCCCGTCGCGAATCGCGTTGCGCTGGTCCGGCGGGATGCCGTCCCACTTGTTGATGGCGATCACGAGCGCCCTGCCCTGCTCGGCCACGAGGCCCATCAGGCTCGCGTCCTGCTCGGCGATCGTGTCGTGCGCGTCGAGCACGCCGATCACCACGTTCGCGCGGTCGATCGCCTGCAGCGTCTTGACGATGCTGAACTTCTCGATCCCCTCGTGGACCCGGGCCCGGCGCCGCACGCCAGCCGTGTCGATGAGGACGTACGACTTGCCGTCCCGCTCGAACGGCACCTCGACCGTGTCGCGCGTGGTGCCGGGCTGGTCGAAGGCGATCAACCGCTCTTCGCCGAGCAGCCGGTTGATCAGCGTGGACTTGCCGACGTTCGGCCGGCCAACCACCGCGACGCGGATGGAATCGGCAGCGGGCCCGAGCACGTCGGGCGTGTCCGTTGCACCTGCAAGGCCTTCGAGCGCGCGCTCCATGAGCGTGTCCAGGCCTTGCTTGTGCGCGGAAGAAATCGCGACCGGCTCGCCGAAGCCGAAGCGGTGGAACTCCGCCTGGGCCATGTCGTCGTCGAGACCTTCGGCCTTGTTGGCGACGACGAGCACGGATTTGCCCGCGCGGCGCAGCACTTCGGCGACGTGCAGGTCCTGCGACGTGCAGCCTTCGCGGGAATCGACGACGAGGAGCACGCGGTCTGCTTCCTCGACCGCCTTCAGCGTCTGGTCGGCCATGAGCCGCTCGATGCTGCCGACGATCGTTTCGACCAGGCCGCCGGTGTCGATCACGACGCAGGAACGGCCCTCGTGGCGCACGTAACCGTACTTGCGGTCACGCGTCAGGCCTGGCACGTCGGCGACGAGCGCGTCGCGCGTGCGGGTCAGCGCGTTGAAAAGCGTCGACTTGCCGACATTCGGGCGGCCGACCAGTGCGACGACCGGCAGCACATCAACGACCCGCGGTGGCGCCGCTGCGGTAGGCGACGACGCGGCCGCCGTCGTCGATCACGAAGAGCCGCCCATCCGCCACCACCGGCTGCGCGCTGATGCGCGTGCTGCCCGGGCGTTCGCGCGCCACAAACTTGCCTGAATCGCGGTCGAGCCAGTGCAGGTAACCGTCGAAGTCGCCGACGACGACCGCGTTGCCGATTACGGCCGGGGCGCCGAGGCCGCGACGTTTCAGGCCGTCCTGCTGCCAGACGACCGTGCCGTCGCGCCGGCGCAGCGCGACGACGCTGCCGTCTGACGTCGACACATAGAGCTGCCCGTCGTCGAGCGCGGGCGTGCGATAGCTCGACAGGTCGCGACCCCACCAGACCTGGCCGGAGTCCAGGGCAAGCATGACGACCCGGCCCTGGTAGCCGACGGCATAGCCGTCGTTGCCGTCGACCTGCACGGCGGTGTCGACGTCGGAGAGGCGTTGCAGTTCCGAACGTCCGCTCGGCGTGGTGACCTGCGCCTGCCAGGCGATGTCGCCGTTTGCAGCCACGAACGCAATCACCTTGCCCGAATCGAAGCCGGCGATCACGTTGTCTCGCGCCAGCACCGGCGCGGACGTGCCGCGCAGCGACAACCTCGGCACAGGCTCTTCGCCGGTCCACTGCGACTTGCCTGTCAACGCATCGAGCGAATGCAGGCGGCCGTCGACTGACCGGACAATTACGCGATCGCCGGTGACGAGCGGGGCCGCAAGCACTTCGCTGCTGACCGTGACGTTCCACATTTGCTTGCCGGTGGCGGCGTCGAGCGCAATGACCTGACCGTCGCTCGTGCCCACGGCGACGACGCTACCGCCGGCGCCCGGGCCGGCGGAAAGGTCGGACTTCGTGTCCGTCGACCAGCGCGGGCGCCCGGATGCGGGGTCGAGCGCAACGACTTCGCCGTCCCGTGCCGCCGTGTAGAGCGCGCCGTTGCTGAGCACGAGGCCCAGCGCCAGGCGCAATTTCTCGCCGCCGCCGCCGAGCCCCGTGTCCCAGATCTTGTCGACCGCCAGCGCGGGCTTCAGGTCCACCAGTTCGGCGGGCGGTTCGACGCCCTTCTTGTCCTTGTCGCAGCCGGCGACGAGCGCCAGCAGGCTTGCCACGCAGGCTGCCGCAGCCAGCGATGGACGCAGTCTTCTCATGGCTTGGCACCCGCCGCGGGCGCAGCCACCGCCGGAGCAGCAGTGGCGCCGGCGGCCGGCAACGCATCGCGCTTCAGTTCGACGAAGGCGCGATCGAACGCCTGCGCGTCCGGGGCCGACGTCGCGGCGAGCGCGGCGTCGTAGGCCTGGCGTGCGCCGTCGACATCGCCCTTGGCGGCCAGCACGTCGCCACGGATTTCGTGGAAGATCGGCGTGAACGAGCCGGCCTTGGTCACGTCGAGCAACTTGAGCGCGTCGTCATGCTTGCCCTGCTCCGCCAGCACGCGAGCGAGACGCGACTGCGCGATCAGCCGCAGCTGGGGGTCGCGCGAGGTGTCGGCGACAGTTCGCAGCCGCTTCGCGGCATCGTCGAACTCGCGACGGTCGATCGCGAAGCGCGCGAGCGCGAGGTCCGACTGGTCGGCATAGGGCGACTTCGGGTGCAACCCGCGCAGATCGTCCGCCTTTTTCGTGGCGGCGTCGCGGTCGCTCTTGCTCAGCGAGTCGAGCACGGCGACGTAGGCGGCCTCGTCCTGCTCGGCCGCGGTCAGCCTGGACTTCTGCCAGTACTGCCAGCCGGCGAGCGCGCCGAGTCCGAGGGCGATGCCGCCCACGATCCACAGCCAGTTCTCCGACCAGAAGCGGCGCAGTTGTTCTTCGCGTTCGTTGTCTGAGAGATCTTCCACTTCGCCCACTCCATCCGCCGTTCCGCCTGGAACGGCTCTCTGTGATTATGCCGTTGCGCCCTGCAGCTCCCGGCCCAGTTCCACTGCAAGCTGTTCGAAACTGACTTCGCGCTGCGCCGTTTCCGCGCCGCGCAGGGCCTTGACCGCAGCCACCTGTCGTGCCGCCTCGTCGTCGCCCACGATGACCGCGTAGCGTGCGCCACTCCTGTCCGCGCGCTTGAGCTGCGACTTGAAACTGCCGCCGCCGCAATTGGTTTCCATGCGCAGGCCGGGCGCGCCGTCGCGAATGCGCTCCGCGAGGCCGATCCCTGCGGCTTCGGCCGCCGGCCCGGCCAGGACCAGGTAGACGTCCGGGCTGCCTGAGTCGGTGGCGAGACCCTGCAGCCGCATCAGTTCGACGATGCGCTCTTCGCCGAGCGCCCAGCCGATTGCCGGCACCGACTCGCCACCCAACTGCGCGACCAGGCCGTCGTAGCGGCCGCCCGAACAAACGGCATCCTGCGAGCCGAGGTCGGTCGTGACCCACTCGAACACCGTGCGCGAATAGTAGTCGAGGCCGCGGACCAGGCGCGGATTGACGACGAAGTCCACGCCGGCAGCCTCGAGCTGGGCACAGAGCGTCGCGAAGTGTGCAGCTGACTCTGGATCGAGGTGGTCGGTGATCGAGGGCGCCCCGGCGATGACCTCGGCCAGCGCGGGATTCTTGCTGTCGAGAATGCGTAATGGATTGCCGTCGAGCCGGCGCACGCTGTCCGCGTCGAGCTGGTCGGTAATCGAGGGCGCCCCGGCGATGACCTCGGCCAGCGCGGGATTCTTGCTGTCGAGAATGCGTAATGGATTGCCGTCGAGCCGGCGCACGCTGTCCGCGTCGAGCTGGTCGCGATGCAGTTCAAGGTAAGCCAGCAGCTTGACACGATACTCGGCGCGCGCTGCCGGCGTCCCGAGCGAATTGAGGTTGAGCGTCAGGCCGCGCAGCCCGAGCCGGCGCCACAGCCGAGCGGTCATCAGGATCAGCTCGACGTCGACGTCGGGGCCAGGGAATCCCAGCGCTTCGACGTCGATCTGGTGGAACTGGCGGTAGCGTCCCTTCTGCGGCCGCTCGTAGCGGAACATCGGGCCCATGAGCCAGACCTTCTGGCGCTGGTTGTGCAGCAGGCCGTTCGAGATGCACGCGCGGACGATGCCTGCCGTGGCTTCGGGGCGCAGCGTGAGCGAATCGTCGCCACGATCCCGGAACGTGTACATCTCCTTCTCGACGATGTCGGTCAATTCGCCAATGGAGCGCTTGAAGAGTTCCGTGCGCTCGAGGAGCGGCAAGCGGATCTCACGATAGCCGTATTGCGCGAAAACCTCCCGGGCTGCGCGCTCGAGCTGTTGCCACGCGGCCGTCTGCTCGGGCAGCACGTCGTTCATGCCGCGGACGGCTTGCAGGGTTTCGCTCATCGTCGTGGCGCGCTCAACGCAGCGACCCGTCCGGCCCGACGCTGAAGCGCGCGAGCATCTGCCCGACCGCGCGCGGCGGCGGCGGCAGCGTGCGGCCATTGACCACAACCACCACACCCGGTGCATTGCCGAGCGTGATGCTGAGCGGCGCATCAGCGGTGATCGTGCGCTCGGAGCCGGCCTTGCCCAGGTCATAGAGCACGGCCTTGCCCGAACCGTCGAACACCTCCACCCACGAATCCGTGCTGAACCGGAGTTGCAGGCTGACCTGCCCCGACCGCAGCGCGGCAGGCACAGGGGCCGATCCGGCGGGAGCCGTCATTGCCGCCGCAGCGGATTGCGCTGCGGTATCGGGCGCGTTTGCAGCTGCCGGCACCTCGCCATTGACCGGCACCGCCGCGGCAGGCGCGCCCGCTGGAACCGCGGCGGCCGGCACGTCCTGCAGCACGTGGGCCTGCGGTTCGTCCTCTGTGGCTGGGGCAGCCCAGGGCAGCCCGTTCGCGGACATGTAGGCGACGAGCGCCGCTGCGACGAGAAACGTCACCAGGCCGCCGACGACCCAGGGCCAACGGGGCTTGCCGCGCACGGGCGCCATCTCGAGCCGTGACTTGGGCACGAGCGAAGGCTCATCGACCTGCTGCTTCGACCGCTCGTACATCGTGACGATCTCATCTTCGGCGAGGCCGAGCATCCCCGCGTAGCGCCGCAGGTGGCCCCGGACGAAGACGGGCGCGCCGAGCGCCGCGAAATCGTTCGACTCGAGGCTGGTCACGACCATGGGATCGAGGTTCAGCGTCTCCGCTGCCAGCTGCTGGCTCATGCCGCGGGCTTCACGCTCGCGCCGCAGTCGCGCCCCCGGGCTCGAAGGGAGCTCGGCGATGTCGGCATCGGGCGGGCTCATGGCTTCGTACGTTCCGCGTCGAACAGCTGTGCGGCTTCCTGCGACGTCGGGAACTCGTCCTTCAGGCGTTGCGAATAGCGCGCGGCCTGCTCGGTGTCGCCGAGGCCGAGTTCGATGTTGCGACCGAGCCAGAGCGTTGCCGACGAGACCGGCGCCACCGCCGTGTAGCGCTCGAGGAACGCGCGCGCCTGCAAGCCGTTGCCGTTGGCCTGCGCGATCTCGGCCATCTGGAACAGCGCCTCCGGCTGCTTCGGATTGATCGCCAGCGCCTTGCGGAAGCTCTGCTCGGCCTCCTTCGGCCTGCCGTCGCCGCGCGCGCACCGCCCGGCGTTGGCATAGGCAACGTCGGGACGCCGGTTGAGCGGGTTCTCCGCGGCCTGCAGCATGTACTGCTCGCCGCGCTTCGGGTCGCCGTTCATGCAGAAGAACACCGCCGCGTTGGCGACGACGTCGGGATTGTCCTTGCCGCTCAACTTCACCGCCTGCTCATAGTGCGACGCGGCTTTGCGCTTCTCGTCGAGCTGGTCGTAAATGAAGCCCGCCGCCATCTGGGTGTTGGCCGTGCGGGAATTCTGCTGCAGCGCCTTGTCGATCTTCTCGCGCGCAGCTGCCAGGTTGCCTTCCTTCATGTAGGCGAGCGCGAGTTCCGTGTTGACTGCCGCCGCCTGGTCGATCGCCTCGCGGCTGCCAGGCTCGGCTGCACCGCCGGTGCCGTGCATGCCGAGCAGCACGACTGCGAGCGCGCCGGTCGCCAGCCACCCGCCGTGAAACCGGACGCCCATCAGCCCTGCACCACGGCGACAGGGAACATCTTCTGGCCGAGTCGCGCCGTGACGCGGTCGTTCACGCGCCCCACGAGCTGGCCGCAGGCGGCGTCGATGTCGTCGCCGCGCGTCCGGCGGATCGTGGCGATCACGCCACCCTTGATCAGGATGTCGCGAAAGCGCTCGATCGCCGCTTCGCTCGAGCGCCTGAAGCGCGTGCCGGGAAACGGATTGAACGGGATCAGGTTCACCTTGGCCGGATGGCCGCGCAACAACGCCGCCAGCTCGCGCGCGTGCTGCGGCCTGTCATTGACGCCATCGAGCATGACGTATTCAAACGTGACGCTGCGCGCGTTCTGCTTTTCGACGTAGTGCCAGCACGCAGCGAGCAGGTCGGCGATGGGGTGCCTGCGGTTGATCGGCACGATCTCGCTGCGCAGTTCGTCGTTCGGCGCGTGCAACGACACCGCGAGCGCGACGTTGGTCTCGTCCGCAATGCGGATCATCTGCGGCACGAGCCCCGACGTGCTGACCGTGACGCGGCGGCGCGACAGGTCGAGGCCAAGGTCGTCCATCATCACCTCGGCCGCGGGCACGACGTTGCGGTAATTGGCGAGCGGCTCGCCCATGCCCATGAACACGACGTTGGTGATGACGCGGTCGCCGTCGGGCGAATAGCCGAGTTCGCGATTGGCGAGCCAGACCTGGCCGACGATTTCGGCCGTGTCCAGGTTGCGATTGAAACCCTGCTGCGCCGTCGAGCAGAACCCGCAATCCATCTGGCAGCCGACCTGGCTCGAGATGCACAGCGTGCCGCGGCCAGGCTCGGGGATGAACACCATCTCGATGGCTTGACCGCTCTCGAGCTTGAGCAGCCACTTGCGCGTGCCGTCGGCCGACACCTGCGCAACGAGGATTTCCGGAGTGCGGATCTCGGCGACCTCCGCGAGGCGACGGCGGAAGTCCTTGCCGAGATCGGTCATCGCATCGATGTCGCCCACGGCGCGCTTGTAGATCCACTTGAACAGCTGGCGGGCACGGAAGGGCTTCTCGCCCATCGCGACCACGAACGCCTCCATCCCGGCCCGCGTGAGGCCGAGCAGGTTGGTACGTTCGGGTGTTGTCGCTTCGCCCATGTCGTGTTGGACCGCGCGCCTGGGCGCAGGTTCGGCCGCGCCTCAGCGCGGGCAGAGCTCCGTTTCCGAGAAGAAGAAGCCGATTTCGCGCGCGGCATTCTCGAGGCTGTCCGAACCGTGCACGACATTCTGCTCGATGCTGTCGGCCAGGTCGGCGCGGATCGTGCCGGGAGCGGCCTTCTTCGGATCGGTCGCGCCCATCACGTCGCGGTTCCTGGCGACGGCGCCTTCGCCCTCGAGCACCTGCACGATCACGGGACCCGAGACCATGTAGGACACGAGGTCCTTGAAGAACGGACGCTCGCGGTGAATGCCGTAGAAGGCTTCGGCCTGCGCCTGCGTAAGGTGCATCATGCGGGCCGCGACGATGCGCAGCCCCGCCTTTTCGAAGCGGTGATACACGTCGCCGATGACGTTCTTGCGGACTCCATCCGGCTTGACGATGGAAAGCGTGCGTTCGAGGGACATACGGATCCTTGGAATGTTGACCCGGCAGGACTGCCTGCCGGCAGTAACGAACCGGCCCCAAAATCTCAAGACCCGCGCAAGCGCGGGTCCGGACGGAGCCAACCTTAAAACGTAACGCGGCAGTATACCCGGCCGGCAGCGACCGGCCAAGAAATCATAGCCCTGACGGGCAGTTAGACGTTGAAGCTCTCACCGCAGCCGCACTCGCCCTTGACGTTCGGGTTGCGGAACTTGAAGGCCTCGTTGAGGCCCTGTCGCACGAAGTCGATCTCGGTGCCGTCGACGTACTTTAGGCTGTCCGCGTCGACGACGACCTTGACGCCCGCTTCCTCGAACACGACGTCCCCGGCCCCGACCTCGTCCGCATAGCTGACCACGTAGGCATAGCCGGAACATCCGGTCTGCTTGACGCCGAGCCGCAACCCGATGCCCTGGCCTCGGCTGGCCATGAACGTCCGGACGCGTTCGGCGGCGGCGGGAGTCAGGGAAATCGACATGCGGCGGGAACCTCGGGTTGCAGGGATGTGCGGAAAATTCTACACCGTAGACTCGTGCGCGCCGGGCCAGTTCCTGACGGCGGCGCGTAATGCATCCTGCACTGTGAGCAGGCGCCCGAATTTGGCCGGCGGGACGTCCAGCGCCGTCGCGGCCTCGTGCCAGTCCCAGGTCGCGAGCTGAGTCCGATCACAACCGCGGACGGCTTCCGTGAGCCAGGAGGCCGCGGCCAGGACGTGGGGGCAGCCGAACGCCTGGAAGCGGGCGTCCGCGACCCGCCCGGCTTCGATCCGCAGCGACAGCTCAACTTCCGCGCCCTGCTCCCGGTCGCCAGCCCGTCCCCGCGCGATCTGGCCGTCCTCGTCGACCAGGCCGGCCCCAGGCAAGGAATGCAGTCGTCGCAGCACGTCCGGGCTGTACCTGGCATCGTCCCGGGGCAGCCAGGGCATGTCGCCGGAACGGGGCTCGCCAGCCCTGAGCCTGGTGATTTCGGCGCGGATCCTGGCCGCCGCGTACTCGGTCTCCGCGGCCGTCGTGAAGCGCCCCAGGCTGAGCCGCAGGCTACTCTGCGCCATCCGGTCGCTGCGGCCGAGCGCCCGGAGCACGTACGAAGGTTCGGCGTGGACGCTCGCGCAGGCAGAACCCGACGACAGCGCGAGATCGGCCAGGGCCAGCAACAAGGTCTCGCCTTCGACGCCGTCGACGGTGACGTTGAGGATGCCGGCAACCCTGCGCACCGGGTCGCCGTTGAGTTCGATGCCGGGCAGCTGCGCCAGGGCGCGCCAGAGCTGCTCGCGCAGTGCCGCGATACGCGCCGCGTCGGCTGCCATCTCGACCCGTGCGATTCGGTAAGCGGCCCCCAGGCCGACGATCTGGTGGGTGGGCAGCGTGCCCGAACGCAAGCCGCGCTCCTGCCCGCCGCCGAACTGCAACGGCACCAGTCCCAGTCGCGGCTCGCGTCTCATGCACAGCGCCCCGACGCCTTTCGGTCCATGCACCTTGTGCGCGGTCAGCGACAGCAGGTCGATGGCGTCGCGCTGCACGTCGATCGGCAGCTTGCCGGCGCTCTGCGCGGCATCGACGTGGAACAGCACGCCGCGTTCGCGGCACAAGCGTCCGATCGTGCCGATGTCCTGCACCACGCCAATTTCGTTGTTCACGTGCATGAGCGACACGAGCAGCGTGTCGGGCCGCAAGGCATCCGCCACCTGCGCGGGCTCGACGATGCCCCCGCCGCCCGGCTTCAGGTAGGTCACCGTGCAGCCTTCGCGCTCGAGCTGCCGGCACGCGTCGAGCACGGCGGGATGCTCGGTGCGCGAGGTGACGATGTGCGGCACGCGCTTGCGATGGAAGCGTGCGACGCCGAGCAACGCCAGGTTGTTGGCTTCGGTCGCGCCCGACGTGAACACGATCTGCTCCGGTGCAGCGTTCACCAGCGCAGCCACCTCCGCCCGCGCGCGCTCGACGCGCCCGACGGCACGACGCCCGTACACATGGCCTACGGACGCAGGATTGGCGAAATCGCCAGCCGTACCCAGGCACTCCGTCATCTCGGCGATGACGCGCGGGTCCACGGGCGTGGTCGCGGCGTTGTCGAGATAGATCGCCCGTTCGTTCATGCCACCGGCCCTGTCTTGTGCACGTGCGGATCGCCGGCGCGCCGGCGCTTGCCCTGCACGGCCGTCAGTATGCCGCGCAGGATGTTCATTTCGTTCTGGTCGAGCACCGTGCGCTGGAACAGCCGGCGCACTCGCGCCATGAGGTGCCCCGAACCCGTGCGGTCCCTGAACTCGATCTCGTCGAGCACCTGTTCGAGTTGCGCATAGAACTTCTCCATCTCGGCGGCGCTCGCGAGGGGCACGGGACCTTCACCGTGGGTGACGCCCGTGCCGCGATCGCGCAATGCGAGGCAGACTTCGTACGCCACGACCTGCACGGCCATCGCGAGATTGAGCGACGTGTACGCACTGCCGGTCGGGATCGTCAGCTGCATGTGGCACAGCTGCAGGTCTTCGTTGTGCAGCCCCGTGCGCTCCGCGCCGAACA
>Ga0209262_10000465_pt1 | contig 18581 bp, 20 predicted proteins | sample Lowcelwee11metaG_FD_187171 | JGI IMG/M metagenome (GOLD analysis project Ga0209262, IMG submission 187171) | Freshwater pond sediment microbial communities from the University of Edinburgh, under environmental carbon perturbations - Low... | ecosystem: Environmental > Aquatic > Freshwater >...
TTGAACAGCGGGGCTATGAATTTTATATCGGGGCCATGAAGAAATTAAGCGAGCCGCGGGCCACCGAACTTTTCCAATATCTGGCCGACGAGGAATTCAAGCATGAGGAGTTCTTCAAAAAACTGCTCGGGCAGAGCGGCGGGATCAAGGGTGAAAGCCGCGACCCGGAATATCAGGCCTACCTGCGTGAATTCTGCAAAGGGCATTCACTGGCCGACCGCGAAGCGACCGCTGCCAGGCTTGCCAAGGCGTCAGGCCTTGAAGAAGTCCTGGATATGGCCATGGCCTTTGAAAAAGATTCGATAGTCTTTTTCAGCGAACTAAAAGAAATTTACGGCAAGGGCAATGCCGCGGCCGTTGACAAGGTTATTCATGAAGAAATGGTTCATTTGCGCAAGATTTTCCAAATGAAGCGGGAATGGGTTAAAAAATAGAGCTTTCCCGGAATTGAGCCGGTTGGTTTTATTCAGGAGGGAGCATGGAATTGATGGAAATTATGCAAAAGCGGCGTGCCTACCGTTCGCTGCAACCGGGTGAAATAAGTGAAGGCCTGGTCCGCGACCTGGCAACGGCCGCGTCCCTCTCGGCTTCCTGATTTAACAAGCAGCCCTGGCGCTTTGTTTTCGCCTTTGACAAAGAGGTGCTGGGCCGGCTGCAGGAAGCCATGAACAAGGGCAACGAATGGACGAAAACCGCCTCCCTGATCATTGCCGTAGCCAGTCGCAGGGACATGGATTGTGTGGTGAAGGAGCGGGAATACTATCTTTTCGACACCGGCATGGCCACTGCCTTTTTGATCCTGCGGGCCACGGAACTGGGCCTGGTCGCCCATCCCATTGCCGGCTTTGATGAAGAGAAGGCCAAGGAGATTTTGGGCATTCCTGTGGATATGCGCTTGATCACCCTGGTCAATATCGGCAAGCATGTACTGCCGCCCAACGCTCTCTTGAACGAGAAGCAGGCGGAAGCCGAAAAGGAAAGGCCCGAACGCCTGCCCCTGAACGAAATAATGAGAATGAATCACTTTTAGATTGGCCGGATGACGGTCGGCTATAAAAGCTTTTGAATGGCCTCTTTGGCCAATTCATCGGCGCGTTCATTCAAGGCGATGTTGCTGTGGGCGGCCACTTTATGGAATGTGATATGAGGGAAGCGGTCTTTCAGCGCCAGAAGCGTAAGCCACAAGTCTTTGTTTTCCACCGGTTTTTTGCCGGCGGTCAGCCAGCCGTTCTTTTGCCAGCGCTGGTACCATTTTTGGACCAGGCAATTATGCAGGTACGCGCTGTCGGTGAACACGGAGACAGGCAGGGTGGGATTCTTGATCGCCTCCAGCGCCATGATGCAGGCCAGAAGTTCCATGCGGTTGTTGGTGGTGTTTTTTTCGGCCCCGGAAATCTCCCTGGACCTGCCTTTGTATTGCAGGATGGCGCCCCAGCCGCCGCGGTTCTGCGCCTGCTGGTTGTTGCTGCAGGCTCCGTCGCAATAAATGATTATTTTATCCATGGGAATTTTTTCCGGTTTTCAAAATGCATTATAATTTGCTTTGTCAGGGAAAAGCAACCACCGAGAATATTTTCGCGTTTTTGGCTTGATTTTTTTTTTGTGCTATAATATCACCACGATTCTTGGAGAGAGGCAAGGGGCAAGATGGGTAAGAAAATTTTAGTTATTGATGATGACCGGGTCATTCAGGATTCCCTGCAGGAACTTTTTACCGACGCAGGTTATATTGTCCATCTGGCCGCCGACGGCATCAGCGGTTTCGAGCTGATCACCCGGGAAAAGCCGGATATCATCGTAGCCGATATCCTCCTGCCCAGGATGCACGGGATCGCCTTGTGCGAAAAGATCAGGAGCAATGATGAGCTGCGGCATATCCCCATCATTTTGATGACCGGGGTCTACAAGGATGTCAACCTGCGCATGCACGTTCACAAAGGCCTGGCCGATGATTTCATTGAAAAGCCCTTCCGCGAAACGGAATTGCTTGCAAAGATCGAGCACTTTCTCGGCCGCACGGACAAGGCGGATTCCCTGCCGACCGCGGGAGAGGCTCCCCTGCCGGGGCGAAATCACAAAAGCCATGACAACAAGTCCATTGACCAGGACCTGGATGAGCTGATCAGCTGGGCGCGCAACAGGGATAAAAAATAGGTTTTCAGGAGCGGGGCGCTTCGTGCCCGCCGCCATGGACCATGTCGCGGCCGTGCGGCATGATGCCGGCCAGAAGGCCGGCGCAGAATTCGGCGCCGCGCAAAGATCCCGGGAAATTGACGATGATCGTGCGTCCTTTCATGCCGCTGTAGGCGCGGGAGAAGACGGCATGCGGGGTTTCCATGGCCGACTCGCGCCGTAGCCATTCGCTGATGCCGGGGATGTCGCGGTCGCAGATCCGGGCGCAGGTCTCCGGCGTGATATCCCTGGGCGAAAGACCGGTGCCGCCGCAGGTCAGGATGTAGTCCCTGTCCAGGTTGGCCGTGATGGCCCGGGAAATCGCGGCCGCCTCATCCGCGATCACGGTCAGGGATATGTCGGACCCGGGCAGCCGTTGCTCCAGGATCTCCCGGATGCGCGGCCCGGACAGATCGGCGTATTCTCCCCGGGAAGCCCTATCCGATACCGTAATCACCGCTACTTTCAGCATTGATCTTTCCTCCCCTGAGCACCCTGGCGAAGATCCCCTGGCCGGGCATGATGCAATCGCCGGCCGTGTAATAGATGGCGCAGCGGCTGTGGCATTCCTTGCCGATCTGGGTGATCTGCAGCTCCACGGTTCCAATCATGATCTTTTCCCCGACCCGGGCCCGGCTCCAATCCACTCCGCGGGTGACGATGTTTTCGCCGAAGGCTCCGGGGGCCAGGTCCAGGCCCTTGGCCTTCATGGCATCCACGGCCTCCCCGGCCAGGAGCGATACCTGGCGGTGCCAGTCGCCGGCATGGGCGTCGCCCTCGATGCCGAAATTCTCCAGCAGGACGATCTCTGGCACTTCGTGCTTCTGAACTCCTTTCTTGGCGGCGATATTGACCGATTCAACCTTGAATTTCACGTTTGCTTTTCTCCAGCAGGGCGATGGCGCCGATGATCATTTTCTTGTCCACCGCCTTGCACATGTCGTAAATGGTCAGGGCGGCGATGCTCACGGCGGTCAGCGCCTCCATTTCAATCCCGGTCCGGCCTTCGCTGACGGCCTTGGCGGTGATTTCGATGCCGTCGGGCATGATGCGGAACTGCACATCCAGCTGGTGGATGGACAGCGGGTGGCAGAGTGGGATGAGCTCCGACGTCTTTTTGCCGCCCTGGATGGCGGCGACGCGGGCCACGGCCAGGACATCGCCTTTTTGCAGCAAGTTCTGTTTCAGCAGTTCCAGCGTTTCCGCGGCCAGGATGATCTTGCCCGCGGCCACGGCTTCCCGGTGCAAGGGCGGTTTGCCGCTGATATCGACCATCTGCGCCTTGCCGGAATGGTTGACATGACTCAGTTTCATCTATCCTCCTATCTGCCAGTTTTCACGGTTGCGGCAGGCAACGCCGTGCCGGGGCTTGGCCTTTACGGCTTTCTGCAAGCTGGCCGGGATATCGGAAAAATCGACCGCGAATTCCCGGTCGGAAAACAGGCAGGGCTTCAGCCTGCCGTCCGCTGTCAAGCGCAGGCGGTTGCAGGCCCGGCAGGCCAGCGGCCTCTCGGCCGATAATTCCTGCTGGGCGGTTTTCAGGTCATGCAAGGAATAATGGTGGATGCGCTGCAGGATCAGGCCGTTTTCAGCGCAGAATTTTTTCATGGGCTCCACTTCATCGCCGTTGAATCCGGGGATCAGCACCATATTGATCTTGGTGGCGCTGAAACCGGCCCGGCGGGCGGCGGCGATCCCGGCAAAAACAAGTTCGATGTTGCCGTTGCGGGTGATCTGCCGGTATTTGCCGGCATCCAGCGTATCCAGCGAGATGTTCAAGCGGTCGAGGCCGGCCTGTTTGAGTTCCCCGGCCAGCAGGTCGAGTAGTGTACCGTTGCTGGTCATGCTGACCTCGCTGACGTCGGGGACGACCTTGAGTTCGCGGACCAGAAAGGCGATGTTTTTCCTGACCAGCGGCTCGCCCCCGGTCAGGCGGATTTTATGTATCCCCATCCCGGCTGCCGCGGCCACGATCTGGACGATCTTCTCGTAGGGCAGGATATCGGCGTGGCTCTTCAGCTCGATGCCGGCTTCGGGCATGCAATAGGTGCAGCGCAGGTTGCAGCGGTCGGTTACCGAGACGCGCAGGTAATTGATCCGGCGGTTATAGGTATCGAACATCGACGGTGCTCCCGGCGGGGATGCTGAGCTGTCCCGCGGGCACGCGCAGCAGGGCGTTGGCCAGGCTCAAGGCATGCAGGTGGGCCGAACCGTGGTAGGAAAGCATGGCCGCCTGCCCGTCCTGGTAGCGAACAGGAATGAAAGCGGTGCGCCCTCCATGCGAGCGATTGTAGGTCTCGGTCAATTCCGCAGGCAGTACCAGGGGCTGATAAAAATGCCCCATCCAGCGCAGCAACAGAGGCTTGATGAAGATTTCAAATATCACGAAGGTCGAAACCGGGTTGCCGGGAAGACCGAAGACGATTTTTTCTTCTTGGCTGCCGAAAACGGTGGGCATGCCCGGTTGGACCGCTATTTTTTCAAAGTGCAGGGTAATGCCGGCTTGCTCAATTGCCGCGGGCACGTAATCGAAATCACCGGCCGACACGCCGCCGGAAAGGATCAGCGCGTCGCAGCGGTCAAGGCAGGAAGCGATGGCGTCAACCGTGGCCGCGGCATTGTCGGCAACGCGTCCCATGGCCAGCGCTTCGCCGCCGAGGGCATTGACCTGGGCGGCCAGGGAATAGTAATTGCTGTTGTAAATCCGGCCTGGATCCAAGGGAGTGCCGGGTTCGGCCAACTCCGAGCCGGTGGTGATGATGCCGACCCGCGGCGGCCGGGCCGTCGGCACCTCGGCCAGTCCGAGCGAAGCGAGCAGGGCGATCTGGGCCGCCTGCAGGCGGATGCCCCTGGCCAGGACCAATTGTCCGGCTTGGAGGTCTTCGCCTTGCCAGCGGATATTGCGGTTCTTGTCCTCGGCGGTGATCTTCATGAAGCCATTCTTTTCGCTGGTGCATTCGCGTCTCACCACGCGGTCGGCCCCGGCGGGGAGCATGGCCCCGGTCATGATCTTGGCGCAATGCCCGGGAGAAACGGCGAACCGCGGCGGAGTTCCGGCGGCGATGGTTTCGCTGACCTGGTAAGCCGGGGAACGGTCCTCGGAAATATAGGCGTAGCCGTCCATGGCCGATTTGTCGAATTCGGGCATGGGGAAAGCGGCGGCGATATCCTGGGACAAAAAGCGGTTTTGGGCGGCCAGGAGCGGCACGGTCTCCGTGTTCACCTTCAGCGGCAGGGAGGCAATGACCTTTTCCGCTTCCTCGACGCTGAGCATTCTTTTTTCAGCCATGAAGCCGTTGGCGGATATTTATCGAAAAAACAATTAAACTGCGCATGATCATCTCCTTTCCGCTCAGGGAGGCAGAGCCGTTTCCGGCTTGGCCCTCGCGGTTCAAAAGCCTGGCCTTGCGGCTTTAGCCCGTTGAACTCGGAGAGAATCCATCATAACAAAAAAGCAGGCAGCGGTCAAATCACCCGGTCCGGGCAGGTTGAATGCCGCCGGGAAAAGGAGTAATCTCTTTGTTCACGGCCCGGCTGCGGGCCGAAGAGGAGAGTCATGCCTAAAACATTTAGAGTCGCTTTTGTCATGGGGCTGATCCTGGTGTCGTGGTTCGTTTTCGCCGCCTACCATCACCAGGGCGAGCGCGACAGCGCCAATTTTATCAAGGCCCATCCGGCCAAGGCCGGCGGCAAGCTGGACCACTGCGCCCTGTGCCACAGCGGCGGCCAGATGGAAAAAAGCGGATCGAAGGTCGTTTTAGGCAGCTGCCAATGGTGCCATTTCAAATACGGCTATGACATGAAAGGTCCTTTGACCGATACCCTTAACGATTACGGCCGTGATTACCTGAAGCACGGCCGCGACGCCGCCGCGGTCAAGGCCATCGCTGCCCTTGATTCAGACGGCGACAGTTTCAACAACGGCGTTGAGATCGAAGCCGATCGTTTTCCTGGCAACCCGAACGATGATCCGAAAAAAACCGCGGCGCCGTTCCGGGTCTATACACGGGTGCAGCTCAGAGCCCTGCCTCAGCATAAACAATTCCTGCTGCAGAATGCGGCCAAGAGCGAAGACAGCTACGCGGAATTCTCTGGCGTGCCCATGGAAACCCTGCTGCGCGACGCCGGCATCCTCGACACGGCTACAGGCATCACCGTGTTCGCCCCCGACGGCTGGTCGCAATACCACCCGCTGCGGCCGCTTGACGATCCGGCCATGTACCCGGTCTTCGCCATTTATCCTGAGGCCGTCTACCACTTCTCGCTGCAGGCGGCCGAGTACTGCGACTACAGCGCACCTTCCTGCGCCGGCCGCAAGCCCGGCGAGGCCATCAAGGTGCCTGGAAGCCTGCGCATGCTGCTGGCGCTGGAAAGGGAAGGCCAGCCGTTATCCCCGGCCGTCCTCTCCAAAGACAACAAGCTGGAAGGGGAGGGCCCTTACCGGGTGATCGTGCCGCAGAAAGTCCCGTCCCCGCCTGACCGGTCGAGCAAGGCAATGGTAAAGGCCGAATTGTGGCCCTACCGGGCTGATTGGGACCACAACGCCGGTTCCTCGACCCGCTCGGTCACCATGATCCGGGTCGAGCCCCTGCCGCCGGGAACGACCGACATCGACATTGCCGAGATCGGCTGGAAATATATCGACGAAGGCAAGATCGTCATCTATGGTGCGATCGCTGACCTGAAAAAGTAGCTGGACGATCTGAATCCCGCAGCAGCGGGGTTACCTCACTCGTAGCGCAGAGCTTCGATGGGGTTGAGGGAGGCGGCTTTACGGGCCGGGTAGTAGCCGAAAAACACGCCCACGGCGCCGGCGAAGCCGAAGGAAAGCAGCACGTTTTCCAGGGAGATGACCGTGTTCCAGTCGGTGGCCAAGTGAACGATGTAGGTGGAGACAAAGCCGATCAGGACTCCGAGCAGGCCGCCGGAAAGGCTGAGCACGATGGCCTCGATCAGGAACTGCACCATGATGTCGCGGCTGCGGGCGCCGATGGCCATGCGGATGCCGATCTCGTGGGTGCGCTCGGTGACCGATACCAGCATGATGTTCATGATGCCAATGCCGCCGACCAGCAGGGAGATGCTGGCGATGGAGGCCAGCAGGATGGTCAGCACCTTGGTGGTCTCCTGGGCAGTGGAGGCGATGTCGGTCTGGTTGCGCACGGTAAAGTCGTCATCCTCTCCCTCGGGCAGTTTGTGGGCTTCGCGCATGATGGCTGTGATTTCGGCCTGGGCCTGCGTCATCTGTTCCAGGGATGCGGCCCGGGCCAGGATCTGGTGAATGTGCGGTTGGCCGCTCAGGCGATAATACACGGTGGTGAACGGGGCGATAATCACGTCGTCCTGGTCCTGGCCGAATGAGCTCTGTCCCCTTTCCTTCAGGACGCCGATGACCTTGAAAGGGACGTTGCGCAGGCGCAACTGCTGGCCGAGCGGGTCTTCATTGGCGAACAGGTTCTTGACGATGGTCTGGCCGATGACGCAAACCTTGTTCTGGGCGCGGACATCATTGGCCGAGAAAAAATCGCCCAAGGTCATTTCCCAGTCGCGGATCTCCAGATATTGCTCGGAAACCCCCCAGACCGACGAATTCCAGTTGCCGCTGCCGCCGATGACCTGGACTCCGGACCGCACCACCGGCGAAACGGCCTCCAGCAGGGTGCTGTTTTTTTTCAGCTTGTCTACGTCATCGAGGGTCAATTGCACGCCCTGGTCGGGACCCATGTGCACCCCCCGCGACTGCATGGATCCAGGGAAGATCATGATCAGGTTGGTGCCCATGCTGGCGATCTGGTTCTGGATCCTCTGCTCGGCTCCCTTGCCGATGGCCACCATAACGATCACGGCGCCGACGCCGATGATGATGCCCAGCATGGTCAGCAGGGTGCGCATCTTATTCTTGATGATCGACTTGAACGCCACCTTGATCAGGTTCTTCCACTTCATGGGCGTTCTCCCGGTTGGCTGGCGGTTTTCCAGCGGCCGGCTTCCAGGTCTTTGCCGGCGTCGTGGGGGCGGGGAACCTCCTGGTCACGGATGATCCAGCCGTCGCGGAATTCGATGACGCGCCGGCAATAGGCGGCGATGTCGTGCTCATGGGTGACCATGATGATGGTGATGCCCTGGCGGTTCAGTTCCTGGAAGGTGGCCATGATTTCGATACTCGTGCGCGTGTCGAGGTTGCCGGTGGGTTCATCGGCCAGCACGATGGCCGGCTGGTTGACCAAGGCGCGGGCGATGGCCACCCGCTGCTGCTGGCCCCCGGAAAGCTGATTGGGATAATGGCGGGCACGGTCGGAAAGCCCGACTCGTTCCAATGCCTGTCGGGTCAGTTGCGCCGGATCTCCAATTTCCTGCTGCCGCGAATACAGCAGCGGCAATTCGACGTTTTCAAAGGCGGTGGTCCTGGCCAGCAGGTTGAAGCCCTGGAACACGAAACCGATCTTGCGGTTGCGGATGTCGGCCAGCTGGTCGCGGTCCAGGTCGTTGACATGGATGCCGTCCAGAAAATAATTGCCGCCGCTTGGGTAGTCCAGGCAGCCGAGAATGTTCAGCATGGTCGACTTTCCCGAGCCGGAAGCCCCCATGATCGCCACCAGTTCGCCGGGGTCGATTTCCAAGTCGATGCCCTTCAATGCTTCGACCTGAACTTCGCCGCTGTCATAGATTTTTGTCACCCGCTCGGTGCGGATGACGGCTTCCTTGCGGCTCATGTCATTTTCCGCAGAGCAGATCACAGTATCCTCATGCGCGGCGGCCCCTGCGCCGCGGCCTGTTCTGTCGCCGAGAGCGTGATGCTTTTGATCACTTCCATGCCTTCCTTGATCTCTTCAGACCTGATCTCGGTCAGTTGACCGTCGCTGATCCCGGTCTTGACCCGGACGGGCTTGGGTTTGCCCGAGGCATCGATGATCCAGAGCAGGCCCAAGTCCTTCGGCCTTTTTCTCAACCCGCTGGCGACCGGTCCCGAAAAGCCGCCCCTATTGGCGGCAGTCGGACCGGCAGGCGCGCCATGCCGGGCGTGGCCGTTGCCTCCGCCCGCTCCGGCCGCAAACTGCTTCAGTAATTCCTGTGCCATTTCCTGGCTGGGCTTCAGGCGCAAGGCGGCGTTGGCCACGCGCAGGACATTTTTTGCCTGGCCGATCAGAAAATCGATGGTGGCGGTCATGCCGGGCAGGAGCAGGCCTTCTTTGTTGGCCACGCTGATGACCACGGTGTAATTGACCACGTTGTTCACCGTAGTCGGCTCCAGGCGGATCTGGCTGACCTGTCCTGCAAACTTCCGGTCGGCCTGGGCCTGGACGGTAAAGCGCACTTCCTGGCCTTCCTTGATCTGGCCGATATCGCTTTCATCGACGCTGGCCAGAATCTGCATTTTGGAAAGGTCGTTGGCGATCAGGAACAAGGTAGGCGAGGAGAAGCTGGCGGCCACGGTCTGGCCGACGTCGATGCTGCGGGAGATGACGATGCCGTCGATGGGGGCGTAAATGGAGGCATAGCTGAGGTTGATCCGCGCCCGTTCCAAACTCGACTGCGAGGATTTCAGCGTGGCCTGGGCCAATTCGAAATTGACTTGCGCCTGTTCCAGGTCGTTCTTGGTTTTGATGTTTTCCTTGAACAGGTACTGCATGCGATCCAAGTCCTGACGGCTTTGCTTCAGCTGGGCCCGGCTGCGGTCGAAAGAGGATTCGGCTTCCGACACGGCCATGAGCAGCGAAGAGGTGTCGAGCATGGCCAGCAGTTCGCCTTTCTTCACGGTCTTGTTGAAGTCGGTGTAGATCTTGGCAATGCGCCCCGAAACCTGCGTGCCCACCTGGACGGTGGTCACGGCGCCGAGCGTGCCGGTGCTGGAGACGACAGCCTCCAGGTCGCCGCGGTCGATCTTGACCATCGTGTATTTTTCTTCCGTCTCTTTTCCGTTGCTCGAAAAAAACCAGATCAATGCCGCGATCAGCAGCACAATCACTATTCCCATGGCCCATCTTTTTTTACTGCACTTCATGCCCATTGATTCCCTCCTGGGTCAGTTTCATTATACCCAATGCGGTTTTTTGTTTGCAAACAAATGTTACGTTGCCCGGCCAAAAAGTGTTTTGACATAGGCCATAACAAATTTCCAGGCTTTTTCTTGCAAAAAACGGTTGATTCTCGGATTGTTTCCAGGTACTATTCCGGAGGAGACAACCATGAAATGGAGCCATTGGAAAGCCGAAGGCGCTGGGCTGATCCGGCGGGTGGAAGCGGTCGATCTGTTCAGATTCTTTGTGCTTTTCTTCATGATCCAGGGGCATTTGTTCCGCGCCTACCTGCTGCCGGCCATCCGCCAGGAGCAGTGGTACAAGGTCCACGAGGTGTTTCACGGCTTCGTCGCCCCCGGCTTTTTGTTCACGGCCGGCTTCGCCGCGTTCCTGTCCTTTCACAACAAGTGGCAGAACTACATCCACCTGGACCGGGCTTTTTTCAAGCGCCTGCGCCGCATCCTGTTCGTCATCGCCGTCGGCTACTGGATCCACCTGCCTTTCCTCTCTCTGCGCAAAACGCTGCAGTTTGTCAGCCAGGGCAAGGCCAACGATTTTCTGCGCGCGGACATCCTGCAGTGCATTGGTGTCGGCCTGCTGCTTTTTACCCTGCTGGCCGTGCTGCTGAAAAACGAAAAGATCGTCGTCCTGTTTTCTGCACTGGCCGGGGCCCTTTTCTTCCTGCTGCCGGACACGGTCAGGCAGATCCGCCTCCATCCGGTCATCGATCCCTATTTCAACTATGATATCTCCGTCTTTCCCGTCTTCCCCTGGGTGGGATTCCTGTGCATCGGCATCGTGACGGCCTACATCTATTCCCTGTTGAAAAAAGAGATTTTTTTCAAGGCGCTTTTGTTCCTGGGCGTGTTGTTTTTTCCCTGGTTTTTTTTCCAGTCCAGCAAGTTCTATTTCAAGGCCGAACTTACTTTTGCCGGAAATTTGAACAAGACCGGTGGTGTTTTTTTGCTGTTGTGGCTTTCCGACTGGTTGATGCGGAGATGGGGCGGCCGCTTTTTGGAAATATTGAAAAAAGCGGGGAGCGAATCCCTTTTCGTCTATGTGCTTCACCTGTTCGTCATTTTCAATTCCGTTTTCCGCCCCGGGCTGAAATCGCTTTTTGAAAATTCCTTGAACGTGCCTCAGGCGCTGCTTTTGTTTTTTATCATTCAGTTGGCCGTCTTCGCCTGCTCCCTTTTGTACAATTACGTAAAGGAAAGGAAGCCGTTTGTATGGCGGTTGGGATTCAATGTCTTCTGGGCGGTTTTTTTGCTTATGTTCGCTTTGCGGTCCAGTTGAAAAAATATTGACCGCCATCCGTCTGATTATCACGGCCGCCATTGATGCTTTATTTTGTTCTTCATTGGTGATATAATTTTTTTTCAGGAGGTATGAATGAAAAAAGCATTGATTATAGTGACCCTGGCCGTTTTTCTGGCTGTTTCTCTCTTTGCCCTGGGCGACGTGACCGGCAAGGGGAAAATTAGGGGCATCGTGACCGACGAAAGCGGCAAGCCGCTGGAGGGCGTGACGGTGAAACTTTATTCTGTAAGGGCGCAGTCATATTTCCTGCCCAACCCGGTAACCGACAGCGAAGGCAGATGGAGGGCTATTTATTTGCGCGGCGGCGGCTGGAACATCGATTTCGAAAAGGCGGGTTATGAAACGAAAAAAGTCAGTTATCCGGTCAATGAACAGGCCGGGGCCAAAAATCCGGAAATAGAGATCAAGATGATCAAGATCGAAGGCATCGTCCTCAACGAGGAAATTGTCACGGAACTGGAAAAAGGGAATTTGCTGTTCACTGAAAAGAAATACCAGGAAGCCTTGCTGGCCTATGAAGAAATTTTAAAGAAAAATCCTGAGGTGTTCATCATTTACAAAAATATCGGCAACTGTTATTTCGCCTTGGAAAAATATAACCAGGCGGTGGAGTTTTACCTGAAACTCTTCGAAAAGCAGCCCACAAGCGCTGAAACCATGACCTTGATCGGCAATTCCTATGTCAATGCCAAAAACATGGAAAAAGCCATGGAATGGTACGGGAAGATCCCTTTCGAGGAAATCAAGGATGTCAACACCCTTTACAATATCGGCGCCAATCTGTTCAACAACAACAAGAACGATCTGGCGCTGAAATACTTTAAAAGAGCCGTGGAAGTGGATGCAGAATTCGCCCCCGGTTATTATCAACTGGGAATGACCCATACCGCGTTGAACCAAATTCCTGAAGCCTTGACCGCGCTAAAAAAATTCATGGAGCTGGCTCCCGATTCTCCCGATTTCGGCACGGCCAAGGCCATTGTCGACGCTTTTTCCAAGGTGAAATAAGGCTGTTATTGAGGCGGATTCATGGTTGCCAAACGGTCCCCGCGGCTGAAATATTCTTTTTTATTGCTTTTTGCGGCCCTGGGCGGTGTGCTTTTATCAATTCAGGATAAAAGCCGCCATCCGGCCTTCAATGTGCTGCTGATCACGGTCGATACCCTGCGCTTTGACCGCGTCGGTATTCTGGATTCCAGACATGTCCGGACCCCCAATATGGATGGTCTGGCTAAAAAGTCCCTGATTTTCAGCCGGGCATTCGCTCACAACCCAGTGACTCTGCCCTCGCACGCCAATATCCTGACCGGGACCACGCCGCTGCACCACGGCATCAGCGACAACATCGGATTCAAACTGGACAAGAAATTCCTGACCATTCCGCAATACCTCCGGGACCATGGCTACAAGACGGCGGCCTTCATCGGCGCCTTTCCCCTGGATTCCCGGTTCGGCCTGGATCGGGGATTTGACCTCTATGATGATTATTATGGAACCCGCAACGAACGCGAGTTTTTCTTCGTGGAAAGGCCTGCCGATAAAGTGATCTCCCCGGCCCTGGCCTGGATCGGCATGCAGAAGCAGAAATGGTTCAGCTGGATCCATCTGTTTGATCCCCATCAGCCCTATCTGCCGCCGTCCCCCTTCAAGGAAGAATACGCGAACGACCCCTATTCCGGCGAAGTGGCCTACGTGGACTCCCAACTGGGGGTGCTTTTCGAATTTTTACGAAAAAAGCACCTTTTGGAAAAGACCATCATCGTCCTGACCGCCGATCATGGCGAAGCGTTGGGAGAAAAGGGGGAAGAGACCCATTCCTATTTCGCCTACAACAACACCATCCATGTCCCCCTGTTCGTCTATATTCCCGGACGCCAGCCGGGAACTTGTGCCAGGAATGTCTGCCATGCGGATATTTTCCCGACCCTCTGCGGTATTTTGGGGCTGGAGATCCCGCCTTTTTTGCAAGGTGAATCCCTGCTGGCGATCCTGGCGGCCAATGGCCGGAAAATCCCGGAAATATATTTTGAGTCGCTTACCGCTTACCTGAACCGCGACTGGGCACCCCTGCGGGGAATGATTGTCTCCAACACCAAATTCATCGATCTGCCGATCAAGGAAGTTTACGATTTGCATAGCGATTGGAGCGAAACCCACAACCTGTCGCCCAACCGCAACATCGGCCAGTTGAAGAATGCCCTGAACCGTCTGATGAAGCGCCTCAAGGATCCGCAGCCGGCCGGACGCAAAAACCGCATCGATCCTGAAGTACAGAAACGGTTGAAGGCTTTGGGCTATTTGGCTGAAAACCAGCCGCGGCAGAGAAAAAAGCAATACGGCGTGCCGGATGACCTGAAAACCTTGTTGCCATTGCAGAGCAAGATGCTGAATGGGGTCTCCTTTTTTCAATCCGGAGATTTTCCGGCTGCCGAAAAGACGATCCGCGAAGTGATCGCCGCCAGTCCGACTTTTGTGCTGGCCTACAACCATTTGTCTTACATGTACAAGGAAATGGGAAGAATGCGCGAGGCCATCGCCATTCTGGAGCAGGGCCTGGAAAAAAATCCGGAAGATATCAGCCTGCTTTCCAAGCTGGGAATCGTTCTGGCCGACAGTGGCCATTGGCAGCGCGCCATCCCCATTCTCGAATTGTGCATTCAGAAAGAAAATTCCGATCCGGAAAATTTTAATTTCCTCGGCATTGCCTATTACCAGGGGGGGGATTTCAAAAAAGCGCTCGCAAACTACACCCGGGCACTTGAGCTTGACCACAACAATGCTTCGGTCTGCAACAACATCGGCAGCGTGTACCTTTCACTTTTTCTGCGCGGCCGGGAGCGGCGGACTTTTGCTTTGGCCGAGCAGAATTTTAAAAAAGCCCTGGAGATCGATCCCAAAATGTTCTCCGCCTGCAATGGCTTGGGAGCCGCCTACAAAAAAATCGGCCGCAACGCCGAAGCCATCGTCTATTGGCAAAAAGCTCTGGCCATCAAGCCTGATTACGACCTGCCCCTGATCAACCTGGGCATCACCTTGCTGGAAGAGGGACGGGCCGGCGAAGCCCTGCAATATTTTCTGAAGTACCGGGAGAAATTCTATATCCAGATTCCCGAGGGCGAGAAACGGCGAATCGACCGTCTGATCGCGGAAGCCAGGGCCAAAATGTGAGCCGCCCCTGGAAAAACAATCGCTTTTTTAGTATAATATCCATTTAATTTCAAGGAGGCTATATGCATAAGATCATGGCGTGCGCGGGTTGGCTGCTGGTGGTGCTCACCCTGAACTTGTCCCTGGCGGCTCAGGAAGTGGTAAAGGTTTCCATTCCGGAAAAAGTTAAAAACAGCTTGGAAGGTTTGCAGAAAACCAGGACGGCCAACGGTGTTTTCAACATCCAATATCAGAATGCCTATTTCTGGGCTCTGGAAAAGGCCGTCTACGTCAATGTGCTTTTCAACGCCGATCTGGACAGCGATGCCGCGGGCATGAAAGATCAGATGAAAAAGCTGTATGATGAAAATGTCGCAGCCGAAATGAAGCGGCTGGCGGAGATCAACAAAAAAATCAAAAAAGAGGAAGAAAAGAAAAAATGGGAACCTCCGGCGCTGGTATATCCGAAAGCGTTCCATGCCCTGTATATGAGGGTGCTGAAGGACAATCAGGTCATCCAGGAATACCGCTCGCAAATCCCCTTTGACAGCGAAGCGACTGCTTATTATTCTTTTGGAACAATATTGGCGCCGGGTGAATACGACATATTGTTGGCTATCAACCGTACGGACAATTCTCAGGATGGCACACAAATTATTAAAATTGCGGTGCCGGCGTTAACGGTCATGGATATCATTCAACCCAAAGAAAAGCTCGAAATCAGCACCCCTGTTTTTTATCGTGACGTAAAGCAGTTGCCGCAAACCGAAGAGCGGTTCACCGTAGTAAAAAATAAATTTGAGATCGGTCCCGCCCGGCTTGATTTTTTCCCCTTCCTGTTGGCTGAAAACCAGTTCAAAACCTCGGAAAACCCGATTCTGACTTTTTTTATTCAGGGAGCGGTCATGGTTCAAAGCGCAGAGCCATGGAATATGTCTGCCAAATTGGAAGTCCGGCAGGGGAAGGAAGTCATCAGCAAATTCAATGAATTGAAGCTGGCCAATCCGTATTTTGATCAGCCGCTCATTTTTACCCGTAAGGTCGATAATATCGACAGCCCACTAAAGCCAGGCGAATATGCTTTACGGATCGAACTGATTGACAACAACAGCAAGAAGCAGCAAAGCAAAGGAGAATTTTCCATTCCTTTCAAAATCATTGAGTAGTTTCAGTGAACCGAACTCCGAGTGAAGGGCAGGATCGGCATTGAAAAAACAGGTCGTATGCTAGTTGCCCTCCAAAGCGCATTGCCGAGGCAATGGCCATGAAACGCAAAGAGATCGTCTTGATCAAAGAGACCAAGCAGAACGAATTCGTCAGGAAGATCATGGACGCCATTGCGCCGTTTTTGGCCATCCGACCCGGCGACCGGGTGGCCATCAAGATCAACCTCTCTGGCTCCAAGGAGATCTACGCCAATACCCATTACGAGACGGTGGAATCCCTGATCCATTATCTGCGGGAAAAGTACGGCATCACTCAAATCACCGTGATCGAGGGTTCCGACGGGGCTTTTTTTTCTTCCAAGACCACCTGGGATATTTTCTATAAATTCAAATACAAGGAAGTCGAATTGCAGGGTGCGCAGCTTTGCGATCTGGATGAGCTGCCCCACGATCAAATTCTCCAGATCGAGACCATCAGCGGGCTCAAGGAAGTGAATTTCTGCCGCTTCCCGTCCGATTACCTGATCTCGGTGGTCCCGCCCAAAACGCACAACATTTTTCCGGTTTCCCTCTCCATTCCCAATCTGGTCGGGTTCGTCAAGCCGGAAGAGCGGGTGCTCATGTTCGGGGCTTCTGCCCAAGAAATGAAACGCATCAATTTTTTCCAAAGCAGCAAGTACTTCCAGTTGCTTCATCTGGCCAATCGTAATTTTGTCGCCTTGCTGAAGAGGATTCCGCCCTCTCTCGTGCTGATCGACGGACTATACGGCATGGAAGGCAAGGGACCCATCAAGGGCAGCCCGGTTTTTCACGGCTTCGCCATCGCTTCCGAGGATGCCGTGGTCGCCGACGCCCTTGCTACGCACGTCATGGGCTTCAACCCCGACGATGTGCCTTACCTGGAGTTGGCGTTCCATGAAGGGCTGGGCAATAACCGCTGGCAGAATATCATCGGCGTGGATCCCCAGCAGGTGAAATTTCCCTACCGTCCGCATCCCCTGTTCCAAAGGCAGCGCAAGTGGCGCGAGGCCAGAACCCGCGACCCGGAGCCGGAGCACGGGGAGAAACATCCGCAAAAACCTCCACCAGGCCATGAAACAAATCATCCGCCAAAAGATTAAGGCTTTCAGGTCTGGGAAGCTTTCCGAAAAGGAATTGCTTCTTTTTATACAAAATTTTCCCTTCAGCAATGAACCGCACCTCAAACTCGATTTTCACCGCAAATTGCGACGGGGCATTCCCGAGGTCATTTTCGGACAGGGCAAGAGCTTGGAACAATTGCGCCGCATTATTAAAAAATTCAAAGAAGTCGGCGAAGACATGCTGATTACCCGCGTGGATGACGAGCGTTTCCATAAATTGAAAATCGATTTCCCCGATCTGCGTTTCCATGCCGGGGCGCGCATGATCACTTCGGACCGAGAACCCAAGGCCTTGAACAAGGGGAAGATACTGGTTCTGTCTGCCGGGGCCTCCGACGAAAAGGTAGCCGAGGAAGCCTACGTTTCTTCCCTGTACCTGGGCAACCGCACCGAAAAGGAATATGATGTGGGCGTCGCCTGCCTGGCTAGGATCCTGAACCTGCAAAAAAAACTGAACGACTACTCGGTGATCATCGCCGTGGCCGGCATGGAAGGGGCTCTGCCTTCGGTCGTGGCCGGGCTGACCTCCACGCCGATCATCGCCGTCCCGACCTCGGTCGGCTACGGCAGCAATTTCGGCGGTTTGTCGGCCCTGCTCTCCATGCTCAATTCCTGCGCCGGCGGCATCTCGGTGGTCAACATTGACAACGGCTTCGGCGCCGCCTATCAGGCCACTCTGATCAATCAGAAAGTCTTCTGATATTTTCGATCGTCAGATTGATTTTTTGAAGATGGGTTCCCGGCCAGTAGATTTTTTTGCAAAGCGAGCATTGTTGAAAGCGGGTTTGGGTGCGAAAGACATAGGGCGGGACCAGGTCCTTGATCTGCGTCTTGTCGATCGCTGCCAACTCGCCGTTGCAAAGCGGACAGCGCGGCGGCAGGACAAAGCGGTCCAGGCGGAAAATCGAAACGATCTCTTTAATCTGCTGGCGGGGGGATACGGCTTGGACCAGGCAACTGGTCCCGGAGGGCATGGCCTGATGCAGCGCCACGTCCTTGGTCAGCAGGAAACGGTTTTCATTGATACAAAGTTCCTGCAAAATATCATCAGCGGCCCGGTTGTCGTAAAGGGTGTCGAAGCCGAGCATTCTCAGCCATTTGGCTGTCCGGCCCAGCATGACGTCGGCGGCGAAGCGGGGAGGAGTGATCATGGGGCTAGAAGGACCTGGGGACTCGGTGTAGGGCATACGGTTGACGGTGTACGGCAACCGCAATAAACCGAAGCTTCATGACGAATGCCGTTCTCCTCACCGTATGCCTTATGCCGTCTACCGTAAACCGAGCCCGGTTTATTCAATATTCCTTGTCCGAAGACGCGCGGACGGCTCGGTTGTGGGCCCAGCTCCTGACCTTCTTGATCTGTTCTTCCATGGTGGTGGCCAGCGGCACCGAGTTGCCGAAAATAACGAAAAGATCGTCTTCGTTCAATTTGCGGTTTTCGGCGAACGCCTCGTACATGCCGGAAATGATCACCTGCTCAATCTCTGACCCCGACCAGTTCTTGGTAATCTGGGCCAGTTGCGGTATATTGAATTTACTCAAGTCGTTGTCTCTCTTGGTCAGGTGGATGGTAAAAACCTCCTCCCTTTCCTTGCGCGTGGGCAGGTCGATGAAGA
>Ga0209262_10000467_pt1 | contig 18517 bp, 17 predicted proteins | sample Lowcelwee11metaG_FD_187171 | JGI IMG/M metagenome (GOLD analysis project Ga0209262, IMG submission 187171) | Freshwater pond sediment microbial communities from the University of Edinburgh, under environmental carbon perturbations - Low... | ecosystem: Environmental > Aquatic > Freshwater >...
GGCCAGTATTGCGGCAGCGAGCGGGAGTGCATCGAGGCCCTGCAGGGCGGCATGTTGGAGATGCACCAGACGACGTTCGGCGGGCTCGCGGCGCTGTTCGGTCCGGCGCAGGCACTCGACCTGCCGTACACGTTCGTCGATGACGCCGTCGCGGAATGCGTCATGGATGGCCCGCTGCTGGCGCAGATGGGCGACGCCATCCTCGAGCAGGGGCTGGGCCTGCGGCTGATGGCCGTCGGCAACACGGGCGGCTGGCGAAGCTTCGCCACGACGCGGCAGCGCATCCAGTCGCCCGCGGACCTCGCGCAGTTGCGCATACGCACGCTGCCGTCCGCGCTCGAGCAGGAGATGGTGCGTGCGCTCGGCGCGAGCCCGACGCCGCTGCCGTGGTCGGAGGTCTACTACGCGCTGTCCGCCGGGCTGCTCGACGGCACGAAGAACAGCGTGCAGGACGTGGTCGGCATGAAGTTGCACGAGCACGTGCGGTTCCTGTTCGTCGACCGCCACAGTTACATGGGTGCCATGTGGTGGTACTCGGAGCGGCAGTGGCAGGCTTTGCCACCGGACCTGCAGCCCATCGTGGCCGAGGGCTTTCGCGTGCTGGCCATCGCAACCCGGGAGGCGGCCGCGGCGCGCCAGGGACCGGCGTTCGAAGCCTTTCGTGCCTCGGGCGGAGTCGTCGACGAGGTGACGCCGGAGCAGCGCGAGGCATTCCGGGAGGCGACGCGCGGGTTGCGCGACTGGTATGCGAAGCGGTACGGGGCCGAGTGGCTGGAACGACTGGATGCGGCGGTGGCCGCTTGTGAAAATATCAACGGAGGGGAACGATGAGAATCCTGTTCGTGGATGCCGGCAACTACTGTCGGTCGCCGGCGGCCGAGGCGGTCTGCCGCGCGATGGCGCAGCACGCGGACCTCGGCGAGCAGGCGAGCTTCGGTTCCGCCGGCCTGAAGGACAAGCATGCCGGTGACACCGCCGACCCGCGCACGATCGCGGCCTGTGCGGCGCGGGGTTACGATCTCGGAGCGTTCCGTTGCCGGGAGATCACGGCTCGGGATTTCGCAGACAGCGACCTGATCCTGGCGATGGACCGCGAGAACCTGCGCCAGCTCGAGCAGCGGCGGCCTGTGGGCAACACGGTGCGCATCGAACTGTTCCTCGGGGATCGCGAAGTGCCCGACCCGTACTTCGGCGCGACCGACGGCTTCGACCTGATGATGGACCAGATCGAGGCCGGCGCGCGGCGCCTGCTCGCGACGCTCGGCGTCGAGGCCTGAACGCGCGTGGAGCGACGGTGACGCAATTCGACTACGACTTGTTCGTGATCGGCGCCGGCTCGGGCGGAGTCCGGGCGGCCCGCGTCGCGGCGGGTTTCGGCGCGCGCGTCGCGGTCGCCGAGGCCGACCGGCCGGGAGGCACCTGCGTGATCCGCGGCTGCGTGCCGAAGAAACTGCTGGTCTACGCCGCGCACTTTCGCGAGGATCTCGAGGACGCCGCGGCCTATGGCTGGTCGGCGGACGCGACGTTCTCGTGGCCGACGCTGATCGCCAACAAGGATCGCGAGATCGCGCGCCTCGAGGACATCTACCGCACGCTGCTCAAGTCCGCCGGCGCCTCGTTGTACGAGGGCCGGGCGACGCTGGTCGATCCGCACACCGTCGAAATCGCGACGCGACGGTACACGGCACGGCACGTGCTGGTCGCCACGGGCGGCCGACCGGTCCGGCCCGGGATTCCCGGCACCGAATTCGCGATTACCTCCGACGAGGCGTTCCAGCTCGCCGAGTTGCCGCGCCGCGTGCTGATCGTGGGCGGCGGCTACGTCGGCGTCGAGTTCGGCGGCATCTTCCACGGTCTCGGTGCCGAGGTGACGATCGCCTACCGGGGCGAGCAGATCCTGCGCGGCTTCGACGACGACGTGCGTCACCACCTGCACGACGAACTGGTGCGAAAAAAGCTCGACGTACGCCTGCAGTGTGACTTGCGCAGCATCGAGCGCCGCGGCGATGGACCGCTGGTGGCCACGCTCGTCACGGCGGGCACGCAGCAGCAGCTCGAGGTGGGCGCCGTCCTGTTCGCGACTGGTCGTCAACCGGTCACCGCCGGCCTCGGGCTCGAAGCGGCCGGCGTGCAGCTCGACGCGGACGGCGCCGTGATCGTCGACGAATATTCGCGCAGCAACGTGCCGAACATTCACGCCGTGGGCGACGTGACGAATCGCGTTGCCTTGACGCCGGTCGCGATCCGCGAGGGCGCGGCTGTTGCGACGACGCTGTTCGGCGGCCGGCGCGTCGCCGTCGATCACCGCGACGTGCCGCACGCAGTGTTCAGCCAGCCACCGGTCGGCACGGTCGGCCTATCGGAAGCCGCGGCTTCTGCAGCGCACGATTTCGTGGACGTCTACACCGCGACGTTTCGCCCGCTGAAGTACACGTTGTCGGGCCGCAACGAACGCACGCTGGTCAAGCTGGTGGTCGACGCGGCGAGCCAGCGGGTCGTCGGCGCGCACATGGTGGGGCCCGATGCTCCCGAGATCATCCAGGGCATCGCGATCGCAGTGAAGGCGGGGCTCACCAAGGAGCAGTTCGACGCGACGGTGGCCGTCCATCCGACCGCGGCCGAGGAGTTCGTGACGCTGCGCGACAAGCGCGCGGCGCGCCGCTGACCCGCGCTCAGCGGTAGAGCAGCAGGTCTGCGCTTTCCTCGCGCCAGGCACGCTCGTCGGGCGTCGCGAGCGCATCCAGGTCGGACGGCTTGGCCGCCAGGTCGTCCACCCAGCGCCGCAGCCGCTCGCTGCCGTTGATCAGGTCGATCGCGAGCCGGCCGTGCTCGTACTCGTAAGGGAAGTCCCGCCACAGCTCGTAGTCGGGGCGCAACCTGCGCAGCGCCTTGAACGCGAGCGCCTGCAGCCGCCAGGGCTGGAAGGCCGCGTGGTCATACGACGGATCCTCAACGTGCACCTGCAGGCCCGCACAGAGCCGTCCGACGTGCTTGTGGAACGTCGGCTCGAACCAGCAAGGACGCAGCCGGCAGCCACGCAGCCACTGCGGGGCGAGCCGCTGCATCTCGGCCAGCCACAGGGTGGCGTCGAGATCCGGCGCGCCGAACAACTCGAGGGGGCGTGTCGTGCCGCGGCCTTCTGACAGCGTCGTGCCTTCGAGCATCACGGTGCCGGCATAGCAGCGCGCCATCCACAGGTTCGGTGCGTTCGGGCTCGGGTTGATCCAGGTGCGTTCGCCGAGAGGCCAGCCGTAGCCCGGCGGCACCTCCGGTTGCCAGCCGCGCATCTCGATCACGCGGTAGTCGACGTCGAGGTGCAGCGTGCGGACGAACCAGTGGCCCAGCTCGCCAAGCGTGAGACCGTGGCGCATCGGCATCGGGCCGGCGCCGACGAAACTCTCCCAGCCGGCGCGCAGCGTGAGGCCCTCGACCGGGCGGCCGACCGGGTTCGGACGGTCGAGCACCCAGACCGACTTGCCGTGCTGCGCCGCCGCTTCGAGCACGTAGCGCAGTGTGGTGATGAACGTGTAGATCCGGCAGCCGAGGTCCTGCAGGTCCACGAGCAGCACGTCGAACGTGTCGAGCATCGCCGCGGTGGGGCGACGTACTTCGCCGTACAGGCTGAAGACCGGCACGCCGTGCGCCGGATCCTGGAAATCCGGCGACTCGACCATGTTGTCCTGCTTGTCGCCGCGCAGGCCGTGCTGCGGTCCGAACGCCGCGGTGACCCGCAGGTCGTCGAGGGCGCAGAGCGCGTCGAGCGAGTGCGTGAGGCCCGTGGTCACCGAGGCCGGATGCGCCAGCAACGCGACGCGGCGCCCAGCCAGCGGCCGGCGCAGCTCCGGCTCGGCAAGCAGCCGGTCGATGCCGAAGCTCACCATGGCAGGCTGCGGTCGATTTCGAGCACGAAGCCCGCCGGGTCGTGGAAGTCCGGTCGTTCGGACGGATGCGCGAGCGCCCAGTGCGAGACGCCGCCGTCGTTGCGCTCGATGACTGCGGCGAGGCCGAGGCGCAGCGTCGAGTCGCCGGGCAGCGCGAGCAGCGTCTCGCGAGGCACGATGGCTTCGAGCGCGATCCGGTCGTCCGTGATGCTGGCCGCCACGCTCGGCGGCGTCGCGTGCTCGAGCGGTGCCATGCCTTCCCGGTAGCCGGTGAAGCCGTAGAACGCCCACTGCGTGGACGGCGAGAAATTGAACTCGCAGTAGGCGGACGACGCGTGTCCGGCGATGAAAGCCTCGAAGCAGGTGTGCTGCCAGAGCCCGTCGGTCGGCCGCGACGGAGCGAGCGGCGGCACCAGGATGCGGCTGACGTCGCCATCGACGAAATAGCGCAGCCGCAGCGCGCCGTCGGCCGTCGTCGAGATCTCGACGTCGATGCGGCGCACCACGCCCAAAGTGGGCGAGGCCGGGTGGCGAATCAACTCGACGCTGCGTGGCGCGGGGATGGGCATCGGCGAATCATACCGGGTCAGATTGGGCGCAACAGGCCCGGGTCGGGGCGCTCCAGCCAGCGCAACGCGGCCTCCGCGAACCGCTCGCACTCGCCGATCGCGCGCTCCCAGTCGCGGATCCGCGCGGCGTGGTCCTGGCCGTAACGATAGAAATCCTGGCGGTCGGGCAGCTTGCCGTTCGGCAGCCGGGCCAGCAGGGCCGGCGAGGGCGTGACCAGCAGCATGTCGTCGAGCCAGGGGTGGCCGCGCGGCGCGCGGCGCCAGGGCAGGTGCTTGTCGAGCCAGCCCGGCGTCACGTAATCGTTGAAGTGCGGATAGAAGACCAGCCGGCGGCGGCTGCCGGCCCGGGTCAGGCGCGGGTAGGGCAACAGCAGATGGTAATCGACGAGCGCGCCGTCCCAGTAGTTGCCGGGCGGGGCGCCGGCGATGTCGCGCACCGGCGCGCAGACGAGCGGAATCGTGCCCGACGCCAGCAGTGCGTCCTCGTCGTTGCGCGCATCGAGCGGGATCCGTTGCAGGCCGAACGCGTCGTAGGGCTCGGTCATGAAGCCCGGCGGCCCGGCCGTGAACAGCACGCGCTCGAGGTGTCCCGCGAGTCGCTCCCGAGACACGGCATTGCTCAGCACGGCCCGCGCGAATGCAGCCTTCGACTCGGCGTCGGCGAGCGGGCCCCGGGCGCGCGCCGTGACGATTGCGAGCGAGACCCGCTCGCGCACTTCGAGTGGGCGACCGCCGAGCACGGCCTGTGCGATGCGCCGGCAGGTGGCCGCCACTTCGCTGGGCGTGGGCTTTTCCGTGTAGCACTGGTCGTGGACGTAGGCGTGTCGCAGGCGGTCCAGCGCGGCCAGCGGATCGTGCTGCGCGAGTGCCGCCATGCGCCACGCGCCGATCGACGCGCCGATCAGCTCCACTGGCGCCGGCGCCGCCTGCAGCCACTCGCGGAACAGCAGCTTGTCGAGCGGGATCAGCGCCAGGCCCTTGGGCCCGCCGGCCGCCGCCGGGATGCAGGCAATGTCGGCCGGCGCGATGCCGTGCTCGCGCACGTGCTCGATGGCGCCGGGTCCGGCGCGAAACGCGAGCATCGATTCGCCGTTCAGCACGGGTAAGATGGGCCGCAACCCGGGACATCCAAGAACATGATCAAGATCCTGCTGCTCGCCATCGTCGTGCTGGTCGTCTACGTGATCTACCTGCGCACCAAGCGCCAACGCTGATCGGCGCGGACTGTAGAGGATTTCGGCGCGGCCGGGAACGCGTCGCGTGGCTCAGAGCAGGTCGCGCAACCGGTACCAGAGCATGCCGAGCACCAGGGCCGGCGTGCGCAGCCAGCGGCCACCCGGGAAGACCCGGTGGTGCAATCGCCCGTAGAGGTCGAAGCGCTCAGCCTGGCCGGCGATGACCTCCGCGGCGAGCCGGCCCGCCATGCCCGCCATCGCAATGCCGTGGCCCGAGAACCCCTGCAGGTAGTAGACGTTGCCGCCGATGCGGCCGAAATCCGGCGCGCGGTTCATCGTGATGTCGACGTAGCCGCCCCAGACGTACTCGAGACGGGTGTCCTCGAGTTGTGGGAAAACCCGCAGCATCCGCGCGCGCGTGGCTTGGCCGGTGTCGCGGGTGTCGATGCCGGAGTAACTGACCCGGCCGCCGAACAGCAAACGGTGATCGGCGGAGCGGCGGAAATAGTCCAGCACGAAGTTCGTGTCGGCGACGGCGACGTTTTCGCGGATCAACGCGGTGATGCGCTCTGCGCCCAGCGATTCGGTCGCGACGACGTAGGTGCCGACCGGCATGACGCGCCATTCGGAGCCGGCACGCAGGCCGGCCACGTAGCCGCCGCGCGTGAGCACGACGAAGCGCGCAGTCAGCGTGCCGTGCGCCGTGACGACTCGCGCGGGGTCGCCGCGCTCGATTCGGGTCGCCGGCGATGATTCGAAGATCGTGACGCCCGCAGCGGCGGCCGCGCGCGCCAAGCCCAGCGTGTAATTGAGCGGGTGCAGGTGCCCGCTGCGAGGATCGAACAGGCCGGCGCAGTAGCGCTGCGTCGCCAGCAGCCCTTCGATCTCGGGCCGCTCGAGGAATCGCGGCGACTGGTAGTCGTAGACCTCCGCCAGCTCGCGCTGCAGTTCGAGCAGCTCCTCGCGCTGGCGCGGCTTCGTCGCGGCGTGCAGGTGCCCCCAGTTCAGGTCGCAGTCGATCGCGTGCCGGGCGACACGCTCGCGGACCCAGTCGAGTGCGTCGATCGAGACGTCCCACATCCGGCGCGCGACCTCGGGACCGACCTGCGCCGCCAGGCTCGCCTGGCTCGTGCCATAGCCGAAGATCGCCTGGCCGCCGCTGCGGCCCGAGGCGCCCCAGCCGACGCGCTCGGCCTCCAGAAGCGCGACCCGATAGCCGCGCTCGGCGAGCTCGAGTGCGGTCGCGCAGCCGGCGATGCCGGCGCCGACCACGCAGACGTCGAACTCGGCTGCGCCGCGCAACTGCGGGTGCGTGGGAGCCGGGTGCGCCGTGGCCGCGTAATACGAGTCGACGTGAGGCATGCCGGCCGACTGTAACCTCCGGCGCGGTCGGTGCGGTACCCGCAGATAGCGCAATCGCTGCGGCTGCGGCATGCTGCGCCGCGCCCGGCGAGGCACGCGGGCCAAGCGGAGGATTCGTGCTGCACCTGGGTCCATACATACTGTGCGCGGTGGCCGTCGCGGGACTGCTGGTGGCCGAATACCGGCGCTCGCGGGCTGGCCTGTGGCTCGCGAAGCCCATCGCGTCGCTGGCGTTCATCTGGGCCGGGCTCGCGGCCGGGGCGCTCGATTCCGGCTATGGGCAACTCGTGCTGCTCGGTCTGGTGCTGTGCCTCGTCGGCGACGTGTTGCTGATCCCGCTCGAGCGGCCGGCCGTGTTCCGGGCGGGCGTCTTCGCATTCCTTGCGGGTCACGTGGCGTACTCCGCCGCGTTCCTGACGCGACCGCTCGATCCGCTCGGACTCGCCGCCGGAACCGTGCTGCTCGCCGTCGTCGTGGGCGCCGTCTTGCGCTGGATCGGTCCCACGCTGCCCGCCGGGATGGTGTGGCCCGTGCGCGTCTACATGATCGTGATCGGCCTGATGTCGGCGCTGGCGTGCGGCGTCACGGCGGCGGGTGGGCCGTGGGCCGTCGCGGTCGGTGCGCTCGCGTTCACGGCCTCGGACGTGTCGGTCGCGCGGGATCGATTCGTGCGCCACGAGTTCGTGAATCGCGCCTGGGGCCTGCCGCTGTATTACGCGGCGCAGCTCGCGATTGCGACGACGCCGGCGCTGCTCTGATGCTGCAACCCGACTCGATGCTGCCGGACGTACCGAGGCACCCCGCGCCCTGGAACCTGCGCGGCTCGGCGTGGATCGTCGCGCTGAAGCTGCCGCCGAGCGCGCCCGCCCGTGACGCGTTCCTGCCTCCGGGCCTCGCGGGCCAGGGCCGTGGTCTCGCCTCGTACCTGATGTACGTCGACTATGCGGAGTCGAAGTGCGGCCCGTACCGCGAGCTGCTGTTCATTCCGGGCGCGTTCCGGTTCGGCGACGGGCGGCGTCACTTGACGATCAGCCGCATCCTGGTGTCGACCTGGGACAGCGTCGTCAACGGGCGCGACAACTGGGGCATCCCGAAGGATCGTGCCGACTTCGAGGTGGAGCACGGCCTCGACGGCGGCCGCGAGGACCGGGTGCGTGTCATCAGCGAGGGCCGCGAGTTGTGCGAGTTGCGGTTCGCCACGCTGCGCTACGCGCCGTCGTTGCCGGTGAATGGGGGGCTGCTGCCTGCGCGGCTGCGCACGCTGGCGCAGTGCTTCCGGGGCCGCACTTATTACTATGCGCCCGTTGCCGGCGGCCGGGCTCGCCTTGGCCGGCTGCTGTCGTGGCGCTTCGACGTCGCGCTGTTTCCGGACCTCGCCGCCGCGCCGGTGCTGGCCGCATTCAAGGTCGAGTCATTCCACATGACGTTCCCGGTTGCGGACGTCACCGACTGACCGGCCGATCCGGCTCCCTCAGGCGGCTTTGTCCAGTCCGACCGCACCAGCGATCGCCGCATGCGCCGCTGCCAGCCGCGCGATCGGCACCCGCGGCGCCGAGCACGACACGTAGTCGAGCCCGATCGAGTCGCAGAAGCGGATGGACGCCGGATGGCCGCCGTGCTCGCCGCAGATGCCGACCTTGAGGCCGGGGCGGCTCGCGCGGCCCCAGTCCACGGCCAGCGCCATCAGCCGTCCGACGCCCTTGACGTCGAGCACCTCGAATGGATTGTCCTGCAGGATGCCGCGCTCGTTGTACATCGGCAGGAACTTGTTCTCGGCGTCCTCGCGCGAGAACGAGAACGTCGCCTGCGTCAGGTCGTTGGTGCCAAACGAGAAGAACTCGGCGACTTCGGCCAGGTTCTCGGCGCGCATGCAGGCGCGCACCACCTCGACCATCGTGCCGAACTTGCATGGCACCGGCACGCCGTAGGTGACCTCGACCTCGCGCTGCACGGCCGTCATGTAGTCGCGCACCAGGTTCAATTCCTGCGCGGTGCAGACCTGCGGCACCATGATCTCCGGGTGCACCTCGATCCCGGAGCGGATGCAGTTCGCCGCCGCCTCGAGCACGGCCCGGATCTGCATCGTGTAGATCTCGGGGTAGGTGATGCCGAGGCGCACGCCGCGGTGGCCGAGCATCGGGTTCACCTCGCGCAGCGCGCGCGCCTTGCGCAGGATCGCCTCTTTGCGCGCGATCACGCTGTCGATCAGTCGCGTCTCGGCGAGGTCGCGTAGCGTCGCGGGCAGCTTGCCGTCGGAAATGGACCTTGCCGCTTCCGTCAGCACTTCCATGCCGCGGGCCGCACCGCGCAGTTCGTTCAACTTCGCGACGTCGTCCTCGAGCTGGCGCTCGGTCGGCAGGAACTCGTGGATCGGCGGGTCGAGCAGCCGGATCGTCACCGGGTGCGGCGCCATCGCCTTGAACAGTCCGGCGAAGTCCGCGCGCTGGATCGGCAGCAGCCGGTCGAGCGCCGCGCGCCGCTGCTCCGGCGTGTCGGCGACGATCATGTCGACGACGATCGGCAGCCGGTCGCCCGCGTTGAACATGCGCTCGGTTCGGCACAGGCCGATGCCCTTCGCGCCGTAGCGGATCGCGCGGGCGGCGTCGTCCGGCGTGTCGGCGTTGGCGCGCACGCCGAGCCGTGAATGCGCGTCGGCCCAGCCGAGCAGCTTGACCAGCGACGGCGAGAAGTCCGCCTCGACCGTCGGCACTTCGCCGCGGAACACGCGACCGTTGCTGCCGTCGATCGTGATGACGTCGCCTTCCTTGATCACCTGGTCGCCGACGAACGCGAGCCGCGCGGACACGTCGACGTGGATGCCTTCGGCGCCCGCGACGCAGGGCTTGCCCATGCCGCGCGCCACCACGGCCGCGTGCGAGGTCTTGCCGCCGCGGCTGGTGAGGATGCCCTGCGAGGCGAAGAAGCCGTGGATGTCCTCGGGCTTGGTCTCCTCGCGGACGAGGATCACCTTGAGTCCTTGCTTGCCGAGCGTCTCGGCGCGATCGGCGTCGAACACGGCCTGGCCGCTCGCCGCACCGGGCGAGGCCGGCAGGCCCGTCGCCAGCGGCTGGCCCTTGTGCTGCGGGTCGAGTCGCGGGAACAGCATCTGCTCGAGGTGCGCCGGGTTGACGCGCAGGATCGCTTCCTCGCGCGACAGGATGCCTTCCTCGTTCATTTCGACCGACGTGCGCACCATCGACGCGGCGTTCATCTTGCCGTTGCGTGTCTGCAGGCAATACAGCGTGCCGCGCTCGATCGTGAATTCGAAGTCCTGCACTTCGCGGTAATGCCGCTCGAGGCGGTTGCGCAGGTCGACGAGCTGCGTGTAGATCGCGGGCATCTCGACGGCGAGGTCGGCGATCGGCTTCGGCGTGCGGATGCCCGCCACGACGTCCTCGCCCTGCGCGTTGGTCAGGTACTCGCCGTAGAGCTGGTTCTCGCCGGTCGCCGGGTTGCGCGTGAAGCCCACGCCCGTCGCGCTGTCGTTGCCCATGTTGCCGAACACCATCGTCACGACGTTGACTGCGGTGCCGTTCGCCATGGCCGGCGTGATCTTGAACTCGCGCCGGTAGTCGATCGCGCGCTTGCCCATCCAAGAATTGAAGACGGCCTTGATCGCGATCTCGAGCTGCTCGTACGGATCGGCCGGGAATGGCCGGCCCGTGTGCTGCTGCACGACGCGCAGGAACCGCTCGCCGATGTCGCGCAGTTCGTCCGGGCCGAGCATGACGTCCTGCTTGACGCCGACGCGGGTCTTGACCGCCTCGAACTGCTCGTCGAACGCAGAGTCGGGCACGCCGAGGGCCACCTTGCCGAACAGCTGGACGAACCGCCGCCAGGCGTCGTAGCCGAAGCGCTCGTTGCCGGTGCGGCGGATCAGCGCGGCGAGCGTGGTCTCGTTGAGGCCGAGGTTGAGGATCGTGTCCATCATGCCCGGCATCGACATCGCCGATCCCGAGCGCACCGAGACGAGCAGCGGATCGTCGCTGCCGCCGAAGCGCTTGCCGGTGCGTTGCTCGAGCGCGCGCATGTGGGCGCGGACCTCGTCCATCGCGCCCTCGGGCAGCTGGCGCTGCGAGTCTTCGAGATAGGCGAGGCAGGCTTCGGTCGTGATCACGAAACCGGGCGGGACGTTCAGCCCGATCCGCGTCATCTCGCAGAGATTGGCCCCCTTGCCGCCGAGCAACATCTTGTTGTGGCCGTCGCCGTTTTCGAACGCGTAGACCCATTTCCGCTCGCTGGTGGTCATCGGGAGCCCTCGGCAGGCCCGAACACCGGGCCTTCGCGCCGCTAGTGATAACGCGTCGGGCGGCGGCGGAAAATACGTGGATCTCAGGGGCGTCGCGCGGCTTCACGCAAGCGCCGGCACTTGTGCCGGTGCGGCGCACGGGCGACCATCCGGCCACGAGGCGCCGGAGCGTCAGGGGAGCGGCGATGGAACAGAAAATCGGCATGGTCGGGCTCGGCCGCATGGGCGGGAACATGGCGCGGCGGATCGCGCGCGCCGGCCTCGGCGTCGTGGCCTGGGACCGCGCCGCAGGCGCCCGCGCGGGCCTCGCCGGCGAAGAGCGCGTGAATACCGTCCAGACGCTCGAAGCGCTCGTCGCTGCGCTGCCTGCGCCGCGCGTCGTCTGGTCGATGCTGCCGGCCGGCGCGCCGACCGAGGCAACGATCGTCGAACTGCGTGGCCTGGTCGCGGCGGGCGACGTGATCGTCGACGGAGCGAACGCTTACTACCGCGACAGCATGCGGCGGGCGCAGGAACTCGAGGCACTTGGCCTGCACCTCGTCGATGCCGGCGTATCAGGCGGAGTCTGGGGCATCGTCAACGGCTACGGCCTGATGGTCGGCGGCCGGCCGGATGCGGTGAAACGCGTCGAGCCGTTCCTGCGGGTACTGGCGCCGGCCGCGGACCGGGGCTGGCTGCACTGCGGCCCGAGCGGCGCCGGGCACTTCGCCAAGATGGTCCACAACGGCATCGAGTACGGCCTGATGCAGGCGTATGCCGAGGGTCTGGCCCTGCTGCGCGCCAAGTCCGACCTGCAGCTCGACGTCGCGAAAATCGCCGAATCGTGGCGGCACGGCACGGTCATCCGTTCCTGGCTCCTCGACCTCACCGCCGAGATCCTCGCCGAGGACGACCGGCTGGAGGCGATCGCGCCTGTCGTCGCGGATTCGGGTGAAGGTCGCTGGACGGCGATCGAGTCCGTCGAACTCGGGGTGCCGACGCCGGTGATGACGCTCGCGTTGATGGAGCGTTTCGCGAGCCAGGGCCACGACGATTTCTCGAACCGGGTGCTCGCCCGGTTGCGGCAGTCGTTCGGCGGTCACGCGGTCACGCGCGACAACTCCAAAGGCTGACCTACGGGCGGACGAGGGCGCCGGCGTCCGCGATCACGATCGTGTCGCCGCGGGCGACGCTGAGTGCGGGCGTGTCGCCCACGCCGGCCAGCAGGTCGCGCAACGCGTCGTGCTTGGCCGCGCCGGTCACGAGCCAAAGCCGGGCGCGTGCACGAGACAGCGCCGGATACGTCAGCGTCATGCGCCGCAGGCCCTGGTATTCGCCGGCCAGCGCGACGTCGCGGTCCCGGACGCCGAGCACTGGGTCGCCCGGGATCAGCGAAGCCGTGTGGCCGTCCGTGCCGAGCCCGAGCTGGACCAGGTCGAGTTGCGCGGGCGAGCCGGCATAGTGCTCGAGCAGCCGCTGGTAGGTGACCGCCGCCGCGGCGAGGTCACCACCCTCGACCGGCATCGCCAGCAGGCGGGGCGCAGGCAGCGGACCGTGGCGAACCAGGATCTCGTCGAGCTTCGCCCGGTTGCGCCGCGCGTCGCCGGCGGGCGCAATCCGCTCGTCCACCTGGCCGACATAGATCCGGTTCCACGGCAGCTCGTATTCACGCAGCTCGCGCAGCATCAGCCACGGGGTTTCCCCGCCGCTCAGTGCGATGACCGCCTTGCCGCGCTCCGTGACGGCGCGGCGGCAAACGTCGGCAACCTCGGCGGCAGCGAGGCGTGCAGCGCCCAGCGCGTCCTCGGCGGACCTCAATCGCACAGTTCACCTCCGTTGGCCGGCGGGTCGTACCAGCCGCCATAGCGCTCCACCATGCGCTCGGCGGTCGCGGGCCCCCAGCTGCCGGCCGCGTAGGGCTCGGCCTGCGGACCGCTCGCGAGCAGCCGGTCGACGATGTCCCAGGCCACCTCGACCGAGTCCTGCCGCGCGAACAGCGTCGTGTCGCCACGCATTGCGTCGCCGAGCAAGCGTTCGTAGGGGGTCATTTCGTCGGCGTGCGAATTGCAGGCATAGAGCTCGATTTCCCGCCCGGCCATGGCCTCCCCCGGCGACTTGACGCGCGTGCCGAGAGCGATCGCGACGCGGTCGGGGCCGAGCCGGAACCTCAGGTAATTGGCCCGCGCGGGCAGCGGTTCGTTGAACAACTGCTGCGGTGGTCGGCGGAATGTCGCCATCACTTCGGTGGCGGTGACCGGCAGGCGCTTGCCCGTGCGCACGAAGAACGGCACGCCGGCCCAGCGCCACGAATCGATGTCGAACCGCAGTGCCGCGTAGGTCTCGACGTCGGAGCCGGCCTGCACGCCGTCCTCGTCACGATAGCCCTCGTATTGGCCGCGCACGATGCCACGTCGTTCGGGGTGCAGCACCGCACGCAGGATCTTCGTCTTCTCGTCGCGCATGGCCTCCGATCCGGAACCGACCGGCGGCTCCATCGCGAGGATGGCCAGCACTTCGAGCAGGTGGTTCTGCACGACGTCGCGGACCGCGCCGAGTTCCTCGTACAGCCGTCCGCGACCCTCGACGCCGAACTTCTCGGCCATCGTGATCTGTACGCTCTCGACGTGGGTGCGATTCCAGATCGGCTCGATGATCGAGTTCGCGAAGCGGAAATAGAGCAGGTTCTGCACCGGCTCCTTGCCGAGAAAATGGTCGATGCGATAGATCGAACTCTCGTCGAACACCTGCTGCAACGCGCGGTTGATGGTCCGGGCGCTCGACAGGTCGCGACCGAGGGGCTTCTCGACGACCACGCGCGCGCCCGTGGCACAGCCCGAGGTGCCGAGCTTGGTCGCGACGGTGGCGAACAGGCTTGGCGGGATTGCGAGGTAGTGGCACGGGTGGGCCGCGCCGTCGAGCGCGGCGCGCAGCGCGGTGAAGGTCGCATCCTCGCGGTAGTCGCCGTCCACCAGCCGGAGCTTGGCCGCGACCCGCGGCAGCAGCTCGGCGTCGGCCGGTGCGCCGTGCTCGGCCAGGCTCGCGCGCATCCGTTCGACCAGCGTCTCCTGGCCGGTGCCGCCGCGGGCGACGCCGACGACGCATTCCGGCAGCCGACCGCGCCGCTCGAGGCTGGCGATCGCTGGGAAGATCTTCTTGTAGGCGAGGTCGCCGGTGATGCCGAAGATGACGAGCGCGTCGCTCGGCGGCGGGCTAGAGGTCTGCAAGGTTTGCCTTTCCTGGCCGTGCTCGCGGTTTGCCACGTTGCAATCCCGTTGCCGGCCGGGCCATAAGTTTACAGGCCCAGCACACGTTTGAACGCCAAACCGGTCCCGAGCGATGCCCGCCAACCTTTCACCCGAGTACAAGGCCGCCGCCGACGCGTTCCGCAAGGCGCGGGACCCGCAGGAACGGCTCGACCACCTGCGCGAGATGCTGCGCGTGATCCCGAAGCACAAGGGCACCGACCACCTGCAGGCCGACCTGAAGCGGCGCATCAAGGAGCTCGACGAGGAGGTTGCGGGGCCGAAGAAGGGCGGGGCGCGCGGTGGACCTGCGCTGGTCGTGCGACCAGAAGGTGCCGCGCAGGTCGCGCTCGTCGGGCCGCCGAACAGCGGCAAGTCGCTGCTGCACGATCGGTTGACGGGTTCCGGCGCTCGCAGCGGCCCGTATCCTTTCACGACGCAATACCCCGAGCCCGGCATGCTCAAGTGGCAGGACGTGCATTTCCAGCTCGTCGACCTGCCGGCCATCGCCGAGGCGCATCCGTTGCCCTGGCTCGGCGGCGCGCTGCAGATGGCCGACGCCTGCCTGCTGGTGATCGACCTCGCGGATCCCGACTGCCTGCAGCAGGTGGCGACCGTGCAGGCCCAGTTGCGCGAGCGCAAGGTCAACCTCGTCACCCGTTGGCCGGCCGACGCTGATGCGGGTCTGATTGGCCTGCAATCGGCGTCACCGGACGAGGACGTCTTTGCACTGCAGTTGCCGACCTTGCTGCTCGCGAACAAGGCCGATCTGCTGACCGAACCGCAGACCGACCTGGAAGCGCTGGCCGAGCTCGAGGAGCCGCATTTCCCGACACTGCTGATCTCGGCGCAGTCCGGCCTCGGCCTGGGCGACCTCGGCGGCTGGCTCTGGCAGCGGCTCGGTCTCGTGCGCGTGTACACGAAAGCCCCCGGCAAGCCGCCCGAGAACGAACGACCGTTCACGTTGCGCATCGGCGAGCAGACCGTCGCGGACGCGGCCCGCCTGGTGCATCGGGAGATGGCGCGCACGCTGAAGTACGCGCGCGTCTGGGGGCGGTCGGTGGCCGCCGACGGGCAGCACGTCGGGCGTGATCATCGCCTGGCCGACGGCGACACCCTCGAGCTGCACACCTGACGATTGGCCGGCTGGGCCATAATGGCGCATGGCCGAACGGCGACCCATTGCGACGCGCGAGACCGGCTGGGCCCGCGCGCTGGCCGCCACGATTGCCCGCACCGGACTTACGGCAAATGCGATCTCCGTGCTGGGCGCGGCCTTCGCCGTCGTCGCTGGTGTCGCATTCCTGCTGTCGTCCGGCACCGGCTGGCGCGGCTGGCTGGTCGTCGCGGCGCTCGGGATCCAGCTGCGCCTGCTCTGCAACATGCTCGACGGCATGGTCGCGGTCGAGCATGAGCGGGCCACGCCGGTGGGCGCGCTCTACAACGACGTGCCCGACCGCGTCGCCGACACTGTCATTCTCGTGGGAGCCGGCTACGCGCTCGCCGTGGGTGGATGGACTCCGGCGCTCGGCTGGGCCTGTGCCGTGATGGCTCTGTTCACTGCATTCGTCCGCGTGCTCGGCGGCGCGCTGGGCACGCCACAGTTCTTCTTCGGGCCGCAATCCAAGTCGCAGCGGATGGCGGTGCTGACGGGCGGTGCGTTGCTCGCCGCAATGATGCCGACTGTCGTGCGAGCCGGGCAAGTGATCACGCTGACGCTCGTCGTGATCCTGGTTGGCTCGGCGGTGACGGTCGTCCGGCGCACGCTGAGAATCGCAATGGAACTGCGCGCGCATGCTCCTTGAGAGGATCGTCTCGGCGTGCCTGCGCGGCCTGTGCCGCCTGTTCACGGGCGCGCAGCCGCGCTGGCTGTGCGACCCGCGCTCGCTCGCGCCGCGCGTCTATTTCGCGAACCACTGCTCGCACCTCGACACGGTCGTCGTCTGGAGCACGTTGCCGGAGACGCTGCGCGAGCGCACGCGCCCGGTCGCGGCGCGCGACTACTGGGGCCACGGCACGGTGCGGCGCTTCATCGCCGAACGCGTGTTCGACGCGTTGCTGATCGACCGCAAGGCGGCCGAGGGCGCGGAGCAAGTCGAGCAGCACCGGCAGCAGACGCTCGACGCGATGACCGCGGTGCTCGACAGTGAACGGTCACTGATTCTCTATCCGGAGGGTACGCGAGGCAGCGGCTCGGCGGTGCAGCCGTTCCGCGCGGGGCTTTACCATCTGGCGCGGGCGCGTCCCGGGGTGCCGCTCGTGCCGGTCTATCTCGGCAACCTCGCGCGGATTCTCCCCAAGGGCGCTGCGCTGCCCGTGCCGATGCAGGGGCAGGTCGTGTTCGGACCCGAGCTGCGCATCGCGATCGGCGAGGACAAGCACATGTTCCTCGAGCGCTGCCGGCAAGCCGTGCTGGAACTGGCGGGAGGGCGCGCATGAGCCTGTTCGCGGACCGGGAACTGGCCTGGATGATCGGCGGCATCCTGGTCTTCCTGTCGATCGCCTCGCTGATCGCGTGGGTGCTGAAAGGGCGGGCGCGCACTGAATCCGCGCAGGCGACCGTCGCCAACCTCGTCGCCCGGATCCGCGCGTGGTGGGCGATGGTGTTCGTGTTCGGCATCGCGATCGCGACCGGCGGCTATGGCTCGCTGGTGATGTTCGCGATCGTCTCGTTCCTCGCGATGCGCGAGTTCATGACGCTGTTGCCGACGCGTCGCGCCGACCACCGGGCGATGGTCTGGACGTTCTTCCTGTTCCTGCCGGCGCAGTACCTATTCGTCGCAATCGGCTGGTACGGGATGTTCGCGCTGCTGATTCCCGTCTACGCGTACCTGCTGCTGCCCTCGGTGCAGGTGCTGGCCGGTGACACCGAGGACTTCCTCGCGCGCACCTCGCGGCTGCAGTGGGTGCTGATGATCTGCGTGTTCTGCGTCAGCCATGCGCCGGCGCTGCAGATGCTGGACATTCCGGGCTACGAAGGGCAGGGCGCGAAGCTGCTGCTGTTCCTCGTGGTCGTCACGCAGATCTCCGACGTGCTCCAGTACACGGTCGGCAAGCTGTTCGGCAAGCGCAAGGCGGTGCCGACCGTGAGCCCGAACAAGACGGTCGAGGGATACCTCGGCGGCGGCGGGCTTGCCGTGCTGATCGGTACGGCGCTGTGGTGGGCCACGCCGTTCGCGCCGTGGCAGGCGGCTCTGCTGTCGCTGGTGATCGTGCTCGCGGGCATCGCAGGTGGGCTCGTGATGTCGGCCGTGAAGCGCGACCGGCAGGTCAAGGATTTCGGCGCGCTGATCCCGGGTCACGGCGGCGTGCTCGACCGGATCGATTCGCTGTGCTTCTCGGCGCCGCTGTTCTTTCACCTGACGCGCTTCTTTTTCACCTGAGCCATGTGGTTCGCGATTGCGGCGGCCTGGGGGCTGGCGGAGGCGACGCTGTTCTTCATCGTGCCCGACGTTCTGCTGACGTGGCTCGCGGGCTTTCGGCCGCGGCTCGTCTGGCGGGCCGTGGCGGCGTGCCTGGGTGGGGCATTGCTCGGCGGCCTGCTGATGTACCTGGCGGCCGCGGACTCGCCGGAGCGGATGAGGGCGCTGCTTGACCTGGTGCCGGCGATCAGTGCTGACTTCATCGCTGCGACGGGTGTAACGCTCCAGGAGCAGTACGGTTCGCAGATGCTGCGGGCGGGGTTCAGCGGCGTGCCGTACAAGATCCTCGCGGTCGAGTCCGCGGTCCAGGGGCAGTCACTGGCGACGTTTCTAGGCTGGAGCGTGCCGGCGCGGCTGTCACGCTGGATCCTCGTCGTGCTGCTGGCGCGCGGCGTGACGATGGTCGTGCGGGCCCGTTTCGCGGCGGCGGATCGCGTGCTGTGGGCGCTGTGGGGCGCCGGCTGGGGTATCGTCTACGTGGTGTACTTCACGCTGATGGGTTGGTGAGGCCGTGACGATCCCGCTCTGGTTCAAGCTCGCCTACAGCGCCTTCGTGCTCTACATCATGCTGGTGTGGTGGAAGCACTACGGATGGAAGAACTTCCTGTGGTTCTCCGACATCGCGTTCATCGGCGCCG
>Ga0209262_10000468_pt1 | contig 18470 bp, 16 predicted proteins | sample Lowcelwee11metaG_FD_187171 | JGI IMG/M metagenome (GOLD analysis project Ga0209262, IMG submission 187171) | Freshwater pond sediment microbial communities from the University of Edinburgh, under environmental carbon perturbations - Low... | ecosystem: Environmental > Aquatic > Freshwater >...
AATCTCACTTTGGTTATCTGACTTCACTTCACTTTATGATAAAATTGTGGTTCAAGTTTTTGAATAATGTTGCGGCCGGGCGTATTAGTGTCGCGGTAAATTCGGTTATAGCTGCGGATGATGCGATTATCAGCTCTATGTTCACGAATGGCAAAATTGAATATAAAATGATCTATGATACCGATAGAGGTGATGAGATCCGGTACAGGTCGCTCGGGATGATGCTGCACCTGATCCAGGATGCTTTGACTCCAAGCCATTGTCTGCGTAACGAAAAGAATGAGATCGTTCAATTCTATTATTATGGAGCGCAGGATAGTAAGAAGCATAAAAAAGCCGATGATGTTAAGGAAGATCAGAGAGAGTTTTTATTCGCTCAGTGCCGTGATTGCGTAGAGAGTGTTTTGAAAAGTAAGTTGTACAGCACTAAGGCGATCCTGACTTTGAGTAAGGATGCGCAGGTTTCGGGCGGCGGGGTGTATGCGTAAGGATAGAATATTGTACCATTTCGAGGATGTGCACGATATGGTTTTGAGTTGTCCCCATTTTGGTTACAACTGAAAAATGAAACCGTTTCAATTTGTAACGGTTTGAATGGAAGTAAAGAGAAAGGTGAAAATAAATGAAAAATAATTGCAGAAAAATAGAAGAGTGTCACTATTTGACACTCATCGTTGTTATATTGCTCTAAGAAGCGTAAATAGAGAAATTAAACAAGAGGAAAAGTGAAATGGGAAAAGAAATGAGTAGTGTAAAATTGTTCGAGTCAAAAAAAATCAGGTCGGTCTGGAACGAAGAGGAGGAGAAATGGTATTTTTCCATCGTGGATGTGATCGAAGTTCTGACGGAAAATGATCGCCCACGAAAATATTGGAACGATCTGAAATCTAAACTGAGAAAAGAAGGAAGTGAGTTGTCCGAAAAAATCGGACAACTGAAAATTCTTTCATCGGATGGGAAAAAATACATAACCGATGTTGCAGTCACTGAACAACTGTTCCGGCTTATTCAGTCTATCCCCTCCCCAAAAGCTGAACCGTTTAAAAGTTGGCTGGCTCAGGTGGGCAGAGAGAGAATTGATGAGATAGAAGATCCTGAAATAGGTTTTGACAGGCTTATGGAAACATATCTGAAAAAAGGTTATAGCAAAGAATGGATAAATCAGAGACTTAAAAGTATCGAAGTCAGAAAAGAACTGACTGACGAATGGGATGACAGAGGTGTTAAGAAAGATCTTGAATATGCCATACTCACCGATGAGATCACAAAAGCATGGAGCGGTTTGACGGTGAAAGAATATAAAGGTCATAAAAGTCTCAAAAAAGAAGGTCTTAGAGATAATATGACCAATCTTGAACTTGTGCTCAATATGCTTGCCGAAGCTACTACAACAGAGATAAGTAAAGAAAAGAAGCCTGATACTTTTGAAAAAAATCGCGAGATAGCAAAGCAGGGCGGAACTATTGCCGGTAATGCCCGTAAAGAGATAGAAGAAAAGTCAGGCAAGAAAGTTGTGTCAGAATCAAATGCGAAGCAGATCCTTGAAAATACGATCAAGAAGAAGCTGAAAGAGAAAAAGTGAAAAGGGAAAAGAAATGAAAAATAATTATAGAAAATATCGAAGTCATCCTGATAAAGCAAATAGCACTCATGTTTGTTAAAATAAGGAAAATAATTCAAATGATTAATAACTTAAATGCATTATTAGTAATTGGGATTTTATTCACCCTTCCGATAACTTGCTACAGTATTGAGCCTTCAGAATTAGACTCAATTATTTCAAAAGCTGAAAATGGTGATGCTTATTACCAGGGTGTATTAGGAGATATTTACCGTCGGGGTGAAATGAATGAAGTTAATTACGATAAAGCATATAAATGGTCAAAATTATCAGCGGATAAAGGTAATCCGCTAGGGCTTTACAATTTGGCGACAATTTATAAATCAGGAATGATCGTTAATAAAGACAGTACGATTATAAATGAATTATACTCAAGATCTTATAACCCGATGCTTGAATTAGCAGAAAAGGGAGACCACAGAGCCCAAACTAACTTAGGAAACTTGCTAGCATTTGGATTCGGTGTAGATGCGAATCTTCAAGAAGCCTTAAAATGGTATCAAAAAGCTGCTGAAGGAGGAGATCCCTGGGCCCAATACATTCTTGGTTATAGATACTATTACGGTCTTGGATACGAAAAAGATTATGATAAAGCGCTTGAATGGTTCACGAAATCTTCTGAAAACGGAATTTCATTTTCACAAGAACACTTAGGTAATATTTATTTTAACGGCAGAGGAGTTCCAAAAAATTATAATGAAGCTGTAAAATGGTTTAGAAAAGCTGAGCAAATACAGCATAACAAAGAAATTCAAAGCACAGACTCGTCTTCGTATGTTTTTAACCGTATTAAGTATGAAGGAGACAAAATTATTCCCGGATTATTACCGCCGAGTTGTTTTCTGGATATTACAGAAGGCAGTTGTGGCGAAGCCTGTTTATGGAGTATTATTAATTCTAAAAAATTTATAACAACTCAGCTTGAAATAAATTACGATGGCGGATTTCCCGGCAGGGGATTACACGGAGATGAGTTGAATGCACCTTTGGATAAATACAATTATGAATATGTAGATAATTTAACTTCATCAGTTTTTAAAATCGGGTTATCATTTTTCAATCCTTTGAACTTTTTCTCGCATACAGAAAAGTATAGAAATTTTTTGTATAATGAAGTAATTGAAAAACTCAAACAAGGTCACCCATTTATATTAGGAGTAAAAATTTTACCTGACAAACATTTCTTTTGGCCTTGCGATCATCTAATATTGCTTGTCGGATATAATGAAAAAACGAATGAGATAATTTTTAACGATTTTAATGTCAGAGATAGAATTAAAGCAGAAAAGCTTTTAGACAAAACCGATGGATATTCCATAATAAATAAATATGATTTTTTAAATTATTTAGAAATAACAAATTTCGGAAGTAAATAAATTATGGCAACTGATGAATATAATGAAAAATAATTGCAAAAAAATAGATGAGTGTCACTATTTGGCACTCATCTTTGTTATCTTGCTCTTAAAAGAATAAAAGAGTAATTTAACAGGAGAGGAAAAAGAAATGGGAAAAGAAATGAAAGTAGAAAACAGGATCGCGATCTTTGAAAGCAAAGAGATCAGAAGGACTTTTCAAAATGGAGAGTGGTGGTTCTCGGTAACTGATGTTGTTGGGGCTCTAACGGATAGTGATAATCCAAGAGATTATTGGTATAAAATGAAAATCCGTGTTAAAAGTGAAGACGGCGTTGAGTTGTCGACAAATTGTCGACAACTGAAATTATTATCTTCTGACGGAAAGAACTATAAAACTGACTGTGCCAATACAGAAAATGTATTAAGGTTAATTCAATCCATCCCCTCCCCCAAGGCGGAACCGTTCAAGAGATGGCTGGCGAAAGTCGGTTATGAGAGAATTCAGGAAATTGAAAATCCGGAGATTGCTTCAAAAAGGATGCGCGAGATATATCAGGCTAAAGGCTACAGTGACGAGTGGATAGAAAAGAGAATGCGCGGAATAGCAGTCCGGGACGAACTCACCGGCGAATGGGATAAGAGAGGTGTTAAAGAAGAAAGAGAATTTTCTATTCTGACCGCGGAGATATCAAAGGCTACTTTCGGGATGACGCCTTCGGAATATAAAGAATTTAAAGGTTTGGAAAACGAAAATCTCAGAGATCACATGACCGATCTTGAACTTATCTTCACTATGCTCGGAGAAGCTTCGACTACAAAAATCGCCCGAGTTAAAGATGCAAAGGGATTTGAAGAAAATAAGGTAGCCGCAAAGAAAGGTGGTGAGGTTGCGGGTAGCGCGAGAAAAGACCTTGAGAAAAAGATAGGCGAAAGCATTGTTTCCGATGATAATTATATAGAGGAACCTGAGAGAGTCAAAAGGCTGAAAGGAAGAAAGTGAAACCGTGACAAGTTGTCACAGTTTGAAATATGAGGTAAAGAAATGAAAAACATTAAGAAGATACCCGATAATCAGATTACAGTTAAGGATAATATCTCAATTCATTTAAAGAACATTTACGCAGAAAATGAGCTTGAAGAACGGGCAACTACCGAGGATTTCTCGGTAGTTCAAAAAGAGGGTGAGCGTGATGTTCAAAGAACATTGAAACTTTTTTCCCTCGAGGCTATCATTGCTGTCGGATATCGTGTAAGTTCCGAGCGGGGTACTCAATTCCGTCAGTGGGCGATAACTATTCTAAAAGATGCTGGAAAAGTCAGTCATGAAGTCGCTGAGGAGCTTGCAAAAAAAGAATACGATGAGTTCAGAAAAGAGCAGGATCACAAATATATTTCTGACTTCGACAATCATCTGAAGCTGCTCAGAGAAGAAGTCGCAAAATACGGATACGATCAAAGGAGATAAATATGACAACTGAAGAATATGGTGTGGGAGATTTTATATACGACCCGCAGATCTACGACAAACTGAACAATTCTGATTACGATCTGGACTTCTATTATGATCTTGCGAAGGAACATAATGAAAGTGTGCTCGAGCTTTGCTGCGGTACGGGGCGTCTGACGATCCCTTTAAAAGAAAGGGGGATAAATATCACCGGCCTTGATTTTACGAAGTCGATGCTTGAAGGCGCAAAAGACAAAGCTCGAAAACGCGGTCTGGACATTGAATTTATTTCCGGCGATATGAGGAATTTTGATCTCGGGCGGAAGTTTTCCATGATATTCATCCCTTTCAACTCGCTTCAGAACACATACACAATTGAGGATGTTTCAAGAGTATTCTCTTCGGTCGCAAAGCATCTGACTGATGACGGGATCTTTGAATTTGATATATTCAATCCCAGCATTCAATTAATGATCGGCAGAGAGAAAGAGTTCGTGGAAATTGACAGATTTACGCTTGATAACGGCGAAGAGGTCGTATTGTCGGAAAAGACTAAGTACGATTCCGCGACTCAGACACTCAGATGCATATGGAGACATAAGATCGGGGACAAAGTTATTGATCAGAAGCTCGATATGAGATGCTTTTATCCACTGGAAATGGATTTACTTGTCAGGTATAATAACTTTAAGATCATAAATAAATACGGCGATTTCAATAAGGGTGAATTCACTTCGGATTCAATGAAACAGATATATGTATGCAGGAAGCGTAAATTGATTTAGAATGAGTATGTGCAAAAAATGCACGAACTGCCGGGGATTTTTCGGTAGTTCAAAAATGAATTCATAAATCTTCCGCTGTATGCTGCCGCGGCGATAAAAAATATAATTGGGGGAATTACTTATGAGTAAACAGAAAATCATCAATAAACAGAAAGCTGAAGAGATATTAAGAAGCTGGCAGAAGCTTCTTCGTCTCGAAGATTATGATGTCAGGCTGGAATTCGTTGAAAAAGCATGGCGTAAATCCGGCGATATCAAGATAGATGACTGTAATATGCAGGCGGTCTTGATGCTGAATAGTTTTAATCCGTCAGTCAAGAACCTTGAGGAAGTCATCATCCACGAGCTTCTTCATTTGAGGCTATGGGAGATGGATCAGCTGATCGAAAGCCTTATAAATAATCTTTACGGAGAGGATGAAAGTGATCCCAAACGCGAAGTGATCTATACTGAATTCATGAAGAAGCTTGAAACGACCGTGCAGAATCTGACTAAGGCTTATGTGAAACTCGGCGCTGAGAATAAGGAGATACTTTTTTCCTATGTTGACAAGCAGGTAAAAGAGGAATTAAAAAAATAAATGATAGAAAAACATCCTGATATCCTGCTGTTAAAACAATTTATAATGACAAAGCTTTTCCCCATTTCTCTTGCTTTGCTGCAATTCATGCATTATATTACATATCGGGTAACGATAACCCCTAATATTCAAGGGTTTAATAACAGCGGAATGTAATGAGTAAAAAATCTTATATATCAAAGAATCTAAATCAGGATCAGATCAGTTTTTTGAAGCTGATGCGCGAGAAAGAGATCGAATATTTTGATATGCATCTTATCGAAAACGTGCTAGGTAAAAAGTTCGATAATATTAATGGGATTTTCGAGAATCTCGCCCGTAAAGGGTTTCTAAAAAGGCTTCAGAGAGGATATTATGCCGACGCAAATTTTAATAATTCATTTGTAATAGGAACTTTTATAGCGGGTAAGAGCGCTGTATCGTATTGGTCAGCCCTGAATTTACACGGATTGGCCGACAGATTTCCAAACACGGTTTTTATTCAGACACTACAGAGAAAACGCGACATTTCAGTTTCCGGTACTGCCTATAAATTTGTGGCTGTAAAGGAAAGTAAGATTGCAGGTATAATAAAATCAGGGTACGGCAGCAACGAATTTCCGATCACCGATATCGAAAAAACCATAGTTGACTGTTTTGATCTTCCGAAATATTCAGGCGGATTCGATTTGCTCGTATCAGCATTTTTCAACGCTGAACTCAACGCTGAAAAACTTATCGAATATTCAAAAGCGGTTAACAACATTTCAGCGGTTAAAAGAATGGGATTTCTGGCTGAACTTTTCAATAAAAAGGAACTCGGGAAATTTATTAAATTTGCGCTTTCTTCTGTAAACGAGAGGTATGTGCTGATCGATGCGTCAGGCGAAGAGTCAGGTGATTTTGATAATAAATGGAGATTGAGGCTGAATGTCAGCAAAGATGAGTTAAAAGGCATAGTAGGGGCTATTTACTAGATGATCTTGAAAAATGAAATACAAAAAAGGGCTGAGGAATGGAAAGTTCCTTCAGAAACAGTTGAAAAAGACTGGATTTTAGGGCATTTTCTTTCAGCATTGTTTTCATTTGTAAAGCATCGCGGCGGACTGGTGTTTAAGGGAGGAACTGCACTTAGAAAATGCTATTTTAAAGATTACAGATTCTCAGAGGATCTTGATTTTACCGTAATTGATAAAAATTATAGGCTCATAAAAGCAGATGTAGAACTTATTATAAAGTCTGCACAGGCTAACAGTGGAATTCGATTTTATCTTGACAGTTTTAAAGAACTGTTTTTTGAAAACAAGCCGACAGGATACCAGGTAAAGATTAAATATTGGGGTGCTAATCATCAGAAGAATCAGGCACCTCCTGAACCGGAACGGTGGAATACTCAGATCAAGCTTGAAATTATATCTTACGAAAAAGTTATTTTTCCGGTTTCTGAAAAGAAAATATCTCATCCTTATTCTGATATTCTTTTAAACGGCTCTGAACCAGTTCCCTGCTATGATCTTAAAGAAGTAATGGCAGAGAAATTGAGAGCTTTGATGCAAAGATCATATTCAGCTCCCCGTGATTACTATGATATCTATATGATCAAATCTAATTTTAACGAAGCCGAATGGAAAGAAATAAAAAATGCGTTTATTCAGAAAATGGAATTTAAAGGATTGAAATTCACCGGCTCTGATGATCTCATAAACGACAAGACATTCAAAGCAGCTAAAACAGCTTGGAATAACAGCCTTAAACATCAGATCGCTAAAGAAGACTTGCCTGATTTCGATTTTGTAATAAGTGAAATTAAACCGATTTTGAAAAAATATCTGGATGATTAAAATGAAACTTTCAGAAATTAACATATCACAGGTCAAAGATGTGGGACAGGTCAGGCAGAAAGCTCTGAACGCGGTTGAAATTTTCACAGTAGAAGACCTGCTTTATTATTTTCCCCGGAGATACATCGACAGAAAGACGATACAGCCCATCGGAAATATCCTGATGAACTCGCCGGAAATGACTTTTATCGCGAAACTATTCAAGACAAAGGTATTTCCTTCAAAGAACGGTCCGACGCGTTTAAATGCGGCTTTTTCTGACGGAACGGGAATTCTGACCTGCGTCTGGTTTCAGGGCGGAGAATATGTTTCTAAGATTTTAACCGAAGGTGAGGAATATGTTATTTCAGGCGTTCCTAAATATTTCAGCGGATGGAAAATTGATCATCCTGTTATAGAAAGACTCGATTCAGAAGAAAATCTGAAGAATACCGGGAAGATCATCTCCCTCTACCCTCTCACGGCTTCGCTGGTTGCGAAAAATATTGACAGCAGAACTTTTAGAAGAGTGGTCAGCAATGCGCTTGATCAGTATGAAAGTATCATCAGGGATGATCTGCCTTTTTCGATAAGGCAGAAAAGGAATTTCTATGATCTGGGTACGGCTTTGAGGGAAATGCATATTCCCGCAAGCGATGATCAGAGGCATGCGGCATTAAAAAGGATGAAATACGAGGAATTTTTCCATTTGCAGCTGATATTATGCAAACGGAGAATGAACATGAAAGCCCTTCCGAAGAACTGCAGAATAAACGGTTCCGGCGAACTGCTTAAAAAAGTATATGAAAAACTTCCGTTTGAACTCACCGAAGCTCAGAAAAAAGTGGTCAGGGAAATTTACGATGACCTGAAAAGTGACAAACTCATGAATAGGATGCTTCAGGGCGACGTCGGTAGCGGAAAGACAGTTGTCGCGCTTCTCGCCATGCTTATGATGGTCGGTAACGGATTTCAGACCGCTGTGATGGCCCCTACCGAGATTCTGGCCGAACAGCATTACAAAGTATTCAAATCCATGTGCGAAGGACTTGATGTCGAAATCATCCTTCTGACCGGCGGCATGAAAAAATCCGTCAGAGAGGACAGGCTGTCTTTTGTGGCTGACGGAAGAGCTCAGATAATCATAGGCACTCACGCGATAATTCAGGAAGGTGTCAATTTTAAAAATCTCGGACTTGTAATAATTGACGAACAGCACCGCTTCGGCGTTCTGCAGAGAGGCGAACTGGTAAAAAAAGCGGGCGAAACTCCCAATATTCTTGTAATGTCGGCAACCCCTATCCCCCGCACGCTTTCGCTTTCGCTGTACGGCGATCTTGATATTTCAATAATAGACTCTCTTCCCAAAGGAAGAAAGCTCATCAGAACGGCGGTCAGGTACGATTCCGATATGCCTAAGATCTACGACTTTATCAAAACCGAAATTCAGAACGGACGACAGGCATATATCGTTTATCCTTTAATCGAAAAAAGCGCGAAATCCGACCTTCAGGCCGCGAATGACGGGTTTACGGAATTAAGTTCAGGCGTATTCGGCGGGATCGAAGTTGCCCTTCTCACAGGCAAAATGAAAGGCGAAGAAAAAGACGGTATCATGAACAGATTCAAAGCCGGAGAAATTAAGCTTCTTATCAGCACGACCGTAATTGAGGTCGGCGTTGATAATCCCAACGCTTCTGTCATGCTTGTAATGCATTCAGAAAGGTTCGGTCTTTCGCAGCTTCATCAGCTCAGAGGCCGCGTAGGCAGGGGCGGTTATCAGTCCTACTGCATCCTGCATCTCGGTGAAGTGAATAATGACGAGACGGCTGAAAGGGTAAAAGTCATGGAGACCACTAACGACGGATTTAAGATAAGCGAAGCCGACTTTGAATTAAGAGGCCCCGGCGAGTTCTTCGGCGAAAAGCAGAGCGGCATGCCCGATCTAAAGCTGGCTCATCTGATATATGACAGGGAGCTTTTGAACCAGGCGCGGACTGACGCTTTCGAGCTTCTGCAGAATGACCCTGTTCTGGCAAAACACACTGATCTCAGAGATTTTATGAATGATAAGTTCAAAGATAAAGTTCAGTTTCTGGATTATTCATGAAAAGAGCAATAACTCAAAAACCTGCACGAGATCTTACTGCATTTAAAGAACTGCAGAGTTTCAGTGTATATGTAAATCTTTTTTCACAGACCGAGATAAACGGAACAACCAGATCGGTCTTCAAGATCATAGTTGAGGATAATATTTCACACCATAAATATTTAGGCTACTGCCTTGAAAAAAATAAAAACAACATTGATATTTTTGTGAGCTATGTTCTCTCCAATCTTGAAATGAGAGGCGGTTTGGATAAGAATTACAAGCTTATAACGGGCAGGGGTTCAGCAGGTTATGAAAACAAAGCTGATTCCGGACTCCCGAAAGTAAAAAAACATAAAGTAATAAAGAACAGTTTAAGTCACAAAGAAATACTCTCGCGAATATATAAAGAGCTTATCTTTAATGACGGTTACGCCGAAATGGAAGGCTACTCGGAGACAAAAAATCCTTTATTGCCTCCTTTGTTTATAGATTCTTTTATCAGAGACTTTGATAAAGTTTTTAAGTTCACGGATTATTGGCGCAATCAGAAAATGAGCGGGAAAGACAACAGCATACTTAAGGAAACGCTGATCGAAGCCGGGCATGAAGTGGAAGAATATCAGAATAAATTCGATTTTGAGAATGCTCTGAAATTTTATAAAAGATTAAGTTCTGCGGCAGCTGAACTTGCCGGTTCAGAAAAAATTTCTGCTCAGTTTCTTTTAAAGCAGGTGAAAATATATTTCCATCTTGAACAGTATGATAAATGCAGAGATTTGATCGAAGCGAATATAAGAAATCTTGAAAAGTTCAAAATGAAAGACGAACTGGGAGAGCTTTATTACTATCTCGGAATGATGTGCTCTTATTCAAACAAAGTCAATGAGGCTGATGCTTTTTTTGCCGGTGCTTCAAGGATGCTGTCAAAATCCAAGGAACCTGAAAAAGTTGTTATTTACTACCGGTCGCGCATAAAAAGATATGTAATAAAAAAGGATTACGAGCATGCTGTTACTCTTGTAAATGAAGCTGTCAGATTTGCTTTTAAACTTGATAGTATCAAAGCGCTCGGGCAATTATACGGACTTAAAGCAGAAATATATATAAGAAACGGCAAATACGGTTATGCTCTCGAAAATTTGAATATTCAGCTGGAATATGCTAAAAAAGCAAACGATTTGATTTCAGAGTCCAAATGCATCTCGCAAATGTTCCTCGTATTCTCTTATCTTGGAAATTTTGATAACAGAGATGTTGCGGGTTACCTTCGCAGAATAAAAAAATTAGCTAAAACCATTAATAAGAATTCCTATTATTACAGTTCGCTTATCAGCCATGCAATATTTCTGTATAAAAGCGACAGATTTGACCAAGCGGAAAAATATTTTAAAAAAGCATTAATAATCTATACATCCGATACTACAAATGCGGCGAAACATATAATTAATATGATATACTTATCTAAAATCAGGATCATGAGAAAAAACTATCTGAGCGCAGTCAGACTGCTCAACAAGATGCTGAAGCTTTGCGCAAATTCAAATGTAAGTATTTATCCGGCTTATATCGAGAACTTGCTTGGAAGGATTTATTCCGAAAGAAAGATATTGGCTGAATCAAATATTCATCTTAAAAAAGCGCTGAAATATATTAAAGACGGTTTTATAAAAGATAAAATACTTCTCGCAAACACTCACAAATATTTAGGACTTAATTATTCAGAACTGTACATGAATAATTTAGCTATAAAAAATTTGAATGTGTCTTTAAATATACTCAGCTCGATCATTAATGATCCTGATGTTGATCTTTGCGAAGTGATTAGCGGTATCAAATCGAAAATCGCTATGTTAACTCATGGAACACCCGTTTAAATTTTTTATTCCATATCTTACAATTTAATAATCCGATACAACATATTGCCTGTTTTTCTCAAACCGTGAGCGGAGTTGAAAAAATCGCCGGAAATCGGGGTATGATTGTTTGTCAAAGCTTCTTTAAGTAAGTTGTTTCAACAAACTAAAAGGAGTGTATCATGAAAAAATTTTTGCTGACAATCGTACTGGCCGCCGCGCTTTTTGTCTCGGGGATCAAAGCTGAAACTACATACAGTGATTGGATCTGGCTGGGAACCGGCTGGTATTATACCGGTACTTCTACCAATGGAGACGACCCTTTGCCGCCCCCGCCACCTATCGAAGACTAAAACAATCTCAAAAAGAGGCAATAGAATGAATGCTATAAATAACAGCTGCGGAGCAGTAGCTGTTATCTTTAATCCGGAAGATAATCCAGGGTTATTTAAAAAAGATAACAGCTACATACTTAAGAAATTTGATCTGTACGGGAAAAAATGTGCGCTTATTTCCGAAGGAAAGAAAATATCGGTTATAACCGGGTTCGGAGATAAAAAAGAAGAGGAACTGCTGTCGGTAGTCCTTCCTTCGGGAATGGAAGAAAGAACTAATTCCTTTATTTTAAAGTGGTATAACAATTGTTTCAGTCTGCATACCGAAGTCAATCTGACAGAAGAGGATATTGAAAATGTTAAACAAAATAGAGAAGAACAGTACAATGCTAAAACTAAAATCCTTAATATCTGATGCAATCGTGGAAAAAACTACTCTTATCGCAGAGCACTGTTACTGCGAAGTGATAAAAGATCCGATAACTCTAGAGGTATATCCTTATAAGCTTGACGGTGATTTTCTGATCTGCTATGATCTGCAGGCGAATCAGCCTTATGTGATCAATCTGAACTATGTTAAAAAGATCTCGCACGGCAATAAGAAGAATTTAGATGTGCCTAAATATTTATGGATAGATAAGTAATATTACTAATTAGTTCAGGTAATAAGAATTCTCCTCAAAGCCGCTGTCCACTCCCCGAATCGTTCTTTTAGGACGGCGGCTTTTTTTATGAATAATATCCTGTTGTTTATCTGTTATTTATTGTATATTTAGCTCCGGAAAAAAGGACAATTTTATTGAAAAACTATTTATATAAAATACCGGTAATACTTGCTTTCGCGGCAATGTTCATGACGGCCAAACAGGATTTGAGAGAAGATTTTGATTTTAGATCAAATAATGTTCTAAAATTGATTCAGGATAAAATACCCGCCGCCGCAAGAATCGAAGAATCCAATTTTCTGACAAAATGGTCAAAGATCTATGATGCGGAAAGAAAGCAAACAGGAAAATATATTTTAACGACACCTTATTGTGATGATGTAAAAGGTTACGCTGGTTCAGTTCCGCTGATAATAATTGCCGATAATAATGAGAAAATTCTCGGTCTCGGTGTTCTGCCCAACCGTGAAACTCCCGCCTGGATTGACGGTCTGGAAAATATAAAATTCTTCGATTCATGGAACGGGAAAAATCATGAGGAAATTATTAGCACGCAGGTTGATGCGGTAACCGGCGCGACCTTTACTTCCCGAGCCGTAAAAGAGACTCTCAAGAAAAGATCGGAGATATTTGCAGGAAGAACTGCATATAAAAAAGCAAAAGAAAATTCACAGCTGACATTTATTGACACTAAAACCTCAGTAGTTCTTTATATAATTCTATTTCTTTCTTTAGTTGCGTTGTTCGTAAAAAAATTAAATAAGTATAGAATTTTAATACAATCAATGTCTATTATATTCTTTGGAATAATTTCAGGACAATTTCTGTCAATTTATTTTCTTGAGAATATTTCGATAAACGGACTATCGATTCTGACATCTTATACTTCAATTATCCTGCTGGCTATGTCCGTTCTTATCCCTCTGATCTTTAATAAACATCATTACTGCCATTATATCTGCCCTTTCGGCGGAGTTCAGACAGTTCTCGCAAAACTTGCTGTAAAGAAAATTACAGTTAAACCTGAAATAGTCAGAATTCTAAGATATATAAGGCTTCTTATATTTATTTCCGTACTGATCGTCGTTTCGTCATCCATAACGATGAATCTGAGCCTGATCGAACCATTCACCGTTTTTATATTTTCATCGGCTTCTTCAATAGTGATCATCGGAAGCGCAGTTATCTTTATCTCGTCGGTTTTTATTAAAAACCCATGGTGCCTGTATCTATGCCCTACCGGTCAGTTCTTTGATCTTCTAAAGGACGGCATCCGGTTAAGTTCATCTAAGAATCCAAACCAAAAGAAGTAATTATTTGTTTGCATATTCATTCAAAATGATTATCTTTATTGTAGAGAGGTTTTCGGATATTAAAAAGGACTATGCGTTATGGTTTCAAATAAAGCAATCAGTGTCTTATTGGTTGAAGAAAACGAAGATCACACAATATTAATAAACAACGCGTTTCTAAGACACGGCGACAAATACAGACTTTTTACTGCAAGAACTTTAGCCGAAGCTAATAGCTTGATCGAAGAAGCAGACATTGTTCTGACCAATCTTTTCCTTACTGATGGAAGCGGGATCGAATTTCTTAAAGATAAATACATTTACGACAATGTTCCCGTGATCGTTCTGGAAAGCTTTGTTGATCAGGAAACTGTCGTAAAACTTATCAAATCCGGCGTAATGGATTATATAAACAAATCAACAGAAGCATTCGAAGACCTGCCGGAAAAGATCGAAAAATATTTAGAACTTAGAGACCTGAGACATGAAAGAAAGAAAATAACTGAGCAGCAGAATAAACTCAGCATCGCGATCAACCATTCATCCGAGGTGATTGTAATAACAGATGTAAAAGGCAGGATAGAATTCGTAAATCCCTCATTTGAAAAAGTCACCGGATATTCGGCGGATGAAGTACTCGGAAAAACACCGTCAGTGCTTAAAAGCGGACAGCACGATAAATTTTTTTATGATAATCTTTGGAAAACCATATTATCAGGAAAACCATGGAAAGGTCATTTTATAAATAAAAAGAAAGACGGAACATTTTATGAAGAAGAAGCCTCGATCTCCCCTGTATTTGGGGATGACGGCAAAATAATTAATTTCGTTGCGCTTAAGAGGGATGTTTCCGACATGATCAAGATAGAGAACCAGCTCAGGCACGCTCAAAAGATGGAAGGAATAGGCACATTAGCCGCCGGCATAGCGCATGAGATAAACACTCCTCTACAGTATCTTCACGACAACACGCTTTTTATTAAAGATTCTCTTAAAAGTATATTCGATGCTCTGTCTGAAGCTAGGAACACCGCACAGGAGGGTTTAAAAGATGAAAAATACGACAAAGAAAAAATTCTTCAAAAAATTGAAGGAATTTTAAGCAAAGATAATCTGACTTATCTGATAGACGAGATCCCAAAAGCCATCGGGGAAAATGAGAACGGAATTCATATAGTAAGAAGAATAGTAACGGCTATGAAGGAATTCTCGCATCCGGGTCTTAAAACAATGCAGAAAGCAAATATAAACGAAGCAATACTCTCGACTATAACAATTACCAAAAATGTCTGGAAATACGATGCGGAAATAATAACGGATTTTGAGGAAAAACTGCCTGAAGTGACTTGTCATATAGCAGATATCAATCAGGTTTTTTTAAATATGATCACAAATTCCTGCGATGCGATAAATGAAAAACCCGAAAAAGATCAGGGAATGATCAAAATCAGAACTTACTGCGATGATAACTTTGTTTATATTGAAATAAGCGATAACGGAAACGGGATCCCTCAAAATATAATTGAAAAAATATTTCAGCCGTTCTTTACTACCAAACAGGTAGGAAAAGGAACAGGACAGGGTCTTGCCTTAAGCTATGATATAATTTTTAATAAGCACAAAGGCGATATTACAGTTGAATCTGAACCCGGTAAAGGAACAAAATTTGTGATAAAACTGCCGATAGAAAATAATGAATAACTATAACGGAGAAAAAAAATGACTAAGAATTTCAGAATTCTGTTCGTGGATGATGAACAGCCCATTCTTAACGGGATACGGAGGATTTTTCAGTCCCGGAGAAGCGATTGGGAGCTGATATTTGCATCCAGCGGAAAGGAAGGTCTCCAGAAAGCCTCTATGATGGAACTGGATCTGATCGTAACTGACGGAAAAATGCCCGGCATGAGCGGAAGCGAGATGCTTAAGGCTATGAAGGAACAGGGCTTAACAAAAGATGTTCCGACAATAATGCTGACGGGTTATGTTGATGACGACATGAGAAAAGAAGCACTTGAGTGCGGGATTATCGAATTCGTGAATAAGCCTGTCATTCCTGACGAATTCGTTTTAAGGATAGAAAATGTTCTTAACTTTAAAATGATGAACGATGAATTAAAAAGCTCCACTCGGGAACTTACAGCCGCCAATGAAGAGCTGAATAAATTATACGGCGTGATCAAAGAACAGAAAGCGGAACTTGAAGAGCTCAACGACATAAAAACCAAGTTCATCGAGATAGCTATGAATGAATTCCGCAATTCAACCCAGGCAATTGCCGATTCTGCTTCCGATCTTAAAGAAATACTGGATCCTCTTGAGGAACAGGAAAAAATTGTAATTGCGGAGAAAATATACAAAAACGCTCTGGAGCTTGCGGGGATTTACACCAAAATAATGAATGTAGCCGATGTTACAAGCGGAACTCTAAAGCTGAAATACAATAGAGTGAATATTCTGAAATTCTTTTCCGAATTGACGGATCAGGCTAAAGTATTGGCGGAAAAGAAAAATATAAAAGTTCTTACGCATCACGATAATATTCTTCCGATAGAAAATTATATGGACGAGAACAAAGTATGGATTGCCTTATCAAGGATAATCGAGAATGCCGTAAAGTTTTCCGAGAACGCTTCAAATATCGAACTTAATTTAAGGTATGCCGACAATAAACTGAAGTTTTTTATTAAAGACTACGGGATCGGCATGTCTGAAGAAGATACGAAATCCATTTTCAGTTTTTTAAACGAAAATGATGACGAAACAAGTAAGCAGGGCGTAAGTCTGCCGATAGTCAAAAAGATCGTCGAGGCTCACGGAGGAGAGATCACTGTTGAGAGCAAATTCGGCGGGGGTTCAACATTCTGCTTTGCGATTCCGGTAAAAGAAGATATTTAAGGAGAACTTTCAAGAATGTTCCGAAAATTCAAATTCCATGGTTTCTTTCAGAATTATTTTATATATCTTTCAATTTTCACACTTGAGATTATAGCAGTTGTAGTTTTTTTCAGCTGGAAGAACAAACAAATTCTTGTGAATGATATAATCGCTAATAAATATCTGAATTCACTCAATGATCTCAAAGAAATTACAATTTTAACAGAATCTTACCATAAGGCGGTACTTTACTACTATTTTATGGCAGGTATAATTATTATCTCAGTGAGTACTCTTGCAGTAATAATTGATTTCATGATGAGAAAAAGAATTAAAGAAATTGAAAGGCTATCTTATTTGGAAGATATAAATAAAAACTCAGAGCAGATTCGGCAAAGCGAAACTAAGTACAGATCGCTTTTCGAAAACAACGGAACAGCAATTTTAGTAATCGGAAATAATGAACTTATAAGTGACTGCAACGCTAAATTTGAAGATATAATCGGATATTCCAGGGACGAAATGATAAATAAGCTGCATTGGGGAAAAATAGTGCATTCCGAGGATATTGATAGAATTCAGGGATACGATAAACTAAGAAGAACAGATCCGGGAAAAGCGCCGGCCGAATATCTGATGAAGCTGAACCGTAAAGACGGATCTGTAAGGCAGGTAATTGTGACTGTAATAGTTCTTCAAGGCGCAGAACAGCTTGCTTCGATCGTTGACATAACCGAAATGGTTGAAAAGGACAGAAAGCTGAAAGAGAATCAGGAGCTTTTAAATCAGGCTCAGGAGATTGCATCATTGGGGAGCTGGTCATACTTTTTTGATTCAGGCAGTATCAAAGTATCAGATGAGTTTCTTTCAATATTAAGCCTTACAGATATTAAAGATAATATTACCATGGATTTTTTAAGGCAGAATCTGCGTTTTGAACAGTTTTACAGGACAGTAACGGGCATGATAAATTCACTTTCTCAGACCGACACCGAAATTACTTACCTCAAAGAACTTCCTGACGGCTCCAGCCATACTATGTATTTTAAGATCAAAGGCCGTATCGTTTATGAAGACGGAAAACCTGTTAAAATTATCGGAATACTTCAGGATATAACCGACAGGAAGAGGATCGAAAACGAAATAAATAGAACAAACAAGGAATTGAAAAATCTGCTGTATGTCGCATCACACGATCTTCAGATACCTTTAATAAGTATTGAAGGTTTCTCAAAAATACTTTTAAATACCCCAAAAGATAGAGAAATGGATGCTGAAAGCAGATCATATCTTGAAAGGATTATCTGCAACACCCAGCACATGAGTTCTCTGTCAAAAAACTTTTTCGAAATGTCCGGAACAGGCGGAGGAAGGAATAAATTTGAGCAGTTCAGCACTAATGAGCTGATCGGTAAAGTTATTTCAGACAATAAAATCCTTATTGATAAATACGGGGTCAATGTTTCCGGAAATATAAACATGCCTGACATTTATGGAGACAGGGAAAAAATCAGGATTCTTTTCCATAACCTTTTGACCAACGCGGTAATTTACGGAGGAAAGAATGTAACTATCGGGTATGAGGACAGCAAAGGTTTTTATATTAAAGACGACGGGATAGGAATTAATACTGCCGAATTGGAAAAGATCTTTCTGCCGGGAGAAAGACTTAATGAAAAACAAGTTGACGGTGCGGGAATGGGTCTGACATTCGCAAGAAATGTAGCTGATATGCACAGGGGAAGAATCTGGGTGGAATCAGAGGG
>Ga0209262_10000469_pt1 | contig 18462 bp, 10 predicted proteins | sample Lowcelwee11metaG_FD_187171 | JGI IMG/M metagenome (GOLD analysis project Ga0209262, IMG submission 187171) | Freshwater pond sediment microbial communities from the University of Edinburgh, under environmental carbon perturbations - Low... | ecosystem: Environmental > Aquatic > Freshwater >...
GGGAATTAATAGAAGGAGCAGGTTGTGAGCTAAAATATTTACCATCTTATTCGCCGGACCTAAACAAGATTGAAAACTGCTGGTCATGGATAAAAAGTAGGATTCGCAAACAAATAAGTCAGTTTAACTGCCTTCGGGATGCGATGGAGTATGTACTAGAACAAGCGTCCTAACCACCTTGGCGACTGCTATAACTATAGGTTGAGTTAAGGAACGCAACCCAACAAAAAATCATCTGGCTCGCTATGGTTTGGAAATAGGGAGCGAGACGCTCCCACTCCCACTTCCAATAATAAATTAGAAATTTAACTAGTGACTAAAGGTGAATCAGTAGCTGATAAACGAGAATTATCTAACGGACAAGGAACAGCCGTATTCCCCGCATAATCAGTCAAAGTATGATCATCTTTATAATGACGAGGACTTCCTAATAGAGCCTGCCAGGCTTCCTTACCAGTCACTAAATTCATCCGGTTAGGATAATGAGTTTGTAATAATTCTTGTACTTGTGGATAATAGTCAGAATTAAAACTAGGAAAAATATGATGTTCTGTGTGGTAAGAAAAATTTAAGTGTAATACATCAATCAAAGGATGTAAACGCATAGAAATGGTATTGATCAGAGGGTCATTAACATCCGTCATCGGAGAACCGAGATGCTGAGTGAAAATATAAAACATTGCCCCTGCATGACCTAAAGCCATCGGCAGAAAATAGCCTAAAATTAAATTGACAGGATGCAATCCCACATAAAATACAATCAGACCATGTACGCTACTAATTAATAAAAATTCCAGAGCAATCACCAATCTTTTCTTACCAGTCATCGCAAAAGAAGCCGGTACAAAATCAACCTGATCGTTGTTAAAAAATAATACCGCAGCAATATTACGGAAAGTGTATAAAGACCAAACAGTACACAGACCAACAATCACCATAAAAGGATTAATTTCATTCGATGGTACTAACTGATGATGTACCCATTTTCCTAAGTTATTTGGCTGTTCATAAAGAAAATTCCGATCTGGATCCTTGAGGGAATTAGTATTATTATGATGTTCCCGGTTATGTAAAGTTTTCCATAAAGTTGGTGGCATCCATGCAACTACTGTGCCTAAGATATTAATTAAGTACATTAAACGGGGATTGATTTTAGTGCCACCGTGCATTAAATCATGACTAATTAATAGAAGAACCGTAATACTATTACCCATAATGATGGCTAAGGGTAAATATAGCCATAACCAATAGGCTGACCATTCATATAAATGTTGGGCAATACCCCAGCCTAATATTAAAATAGTGATATTAATGAATAATAAGAGAATTAGTTTATTAAAATCAGGCTGAAAAGCCTCTGGTGGTAGTAATGGACGTAATTTTTTAGCGTATTCTGATTGAGGAATTAACACAAACAATATTTCTCCTAAATTGTTAATAATATAGATTAAACACAGATTACAGTGATGTTTATTGTCGCATAAATAGCAACATTTCTTCGGCAATTTGATTTGACCAATGTTCCTGAGCGTAGTGACCGGCTTCTAGCAATTTCACTAATTTAGTATTCTGACAAATATTCGTGAATTTTTCCGCCTGACTAAAATTTAACCAAGGATCGATCATGCCCCAAATTAATAAAGTCGGTTGTTGCCAATTTGCAAAACCCGTTTCTATTTCACTTGTCACCTGATTTAACTGTAAATTTTTGATTGTTGCTAAAGTTGATCTACCGGCTGCCGAAGTTTTTAAATAGGGGCGACGATAAATATCTAAATCATCGTCTCCCACAGTGTATTTACTGCCTTTTTCTAAGGTGCGATCAACAAAAAGAGGATCCTGAGTTAACATATCACCAATGAAGGGTAGCCCTAATTGTTGGATTTGCCAAGGCAATTTTGCTTCCGTTGTAATGGGGGCATTGAGAATAATTAATTTCTCAATTTGTTGGGGATTTTTTAAGGCATATTGTAAACCGACTGAACCTAAAAAACCTTGTACTACTAAATAAAATTTTTCTATCTGTAAGGCCTGGAGAAAATCGCTTAAAGCGACTAGAAAAGCATCAGGACTATAGGCAAAATCCCGTTGATCCGGTTTACTAGAATAACCACAACCAATCCAATCAGGGGCGATCGCCCGATAACCTTGTTGGACTAATTCTGGCATAATTACCGTCCAAGAATGACTTTGGCTAGGCAAACCATGTAATAATACAACGGGTAATTTATCTGAGTTTGCTGTCGTTTTCCCTTCTCGATAAAACCATTCGAGGGGACCGACATTTAAAGTATGTTCGGTGAGTTTGGTCACAATATTTGATAATAGTTGAGTCACTGCCTGATACTACTCGATAAAATGGGTGAAAGTCAACCATAATAATCATCTATTTATGATCATTACACACTCGATATATAATTCTCATGGTCAACCTATTTTTAATAGTAATAAGTAAATTTTCATAAATAATTAATTACCAAATCAAACATATTGATAAATTTTTAATAAATTACTAAATTATATGAATGTGAATTCTGAGAATATTATTAATAATAGTGAATCTGATCATACAACTATTGATCAACCTGATCAGTCTATGAATAATAGCCCATCAGTGATTGAGCAATTACAAGCCATCTTGACTGATAATCCCCATGATTTAGAAACATTACATCAATTAACAGAAATTTATTATCAACAGGGAAATTTAGACCGGGCGATCGCCCTCTGTCAGGAAATATTAAGGCAAAAACCGGATTGGGCTTTAGCTTATAAAACTTTAGGTAATATTTTACAGGCACAGGATAAGGTAGAATCGGCAATCCGGGCTTACAATCGGGCGATCGCCCTAGACCCGCAGTTTGCCCCCGCCTATACTAATTTGGGCAGTATTGCTTATAAATTAGGGGAAATCGATGAAGCGATGATTTTATATCGGCGGGCGATCGCCCTCGATCCGGATCATGTGGCTGCCTATTGGAATTTAGGTAAAACCCTAGAACAACAGGGACGACTGAACGAAGGTTTTTATTATCAGGATAAGGCCCTACAACTCTCACCGGATTTAGCCAAAGCAGTTAATCAAGGTAATACTGATCGTTTTCCCCCGTGGGAAATGAACAGCACCTTTACTCAGCTAGTCTGCCTGACTAATCCTGATTTGATTAATACTATTGATAATTCCGTCACTAATACCGATATAATTAACCCAAAAATTGAGCAAACAGATATGGCGAAAAAAAGTTCTCAACCCCAAGATAAAGCCACCCAACTTTTCCTGCAGGGCAATACTTGTTTAGAAAAACAACAATTTGATCAGGCGATCGCTAAATATCAACAGGCGATTCAAATTAAACCCCATTTTGCCGAAGCCTATTGTCAATTAGGCATGGCCGTATTAATTCAAGCAAGAACTAATAATGAAATTAAACGGGATACCTTTTATCAAGTGTGTGAGGCATTTGAACGGGCGATCGCCCTGAAAGATAATCTCCTATTAGCCAGACAGGGTTGGTTAGATTTAATTATCAATTTTTGGTTAATTGGTAACGTAGCGAAATTGGATAGTATGGCAAACTATTTTGCCAGTATTAATATTACCCAGGAAAAACGAGCCAAAAGAATTAGCCCTGATCAAGTAGTATATTTATGTTTAGCCTCGGAACGGAAATTAACCCCAGAATTGATCACCGCCCAAATTAAAATATTACAGCAAGTACCTGATAGTTTATTAATTTATCGAGGTCAAGCAAATTTAGCCAAAGTGAGAAGTTTATATCAAAAAGAATGTTTACAACAGGGTGTAGGTTGTCAACGCATTAAAATGTATGAAGAATATACAGCCGCTGAATTAGATTATCGTTCATTGTATTTAGTCAGTGATGTTATGTTAGACACCTATCCCCAAAATGATGTAGCGAATATGATTGAAAGTCTCTGGTTTAATTTACCAATTGTCACCTATACAGGCGAAAAGTATTTAGCGAAAATGAATGCCTCATTTTTACAACTATTAGGAATTAATGCCGGCATAGCTAATAGTTGGGATAATTATATTAATTGGGCTGTAAAATTAGGTTTAGATCAGTCTGCCAGAGAACAGTTAAAACAACAAATTATGACATCTAAGAATACTTCTGCTCTATGGAATCAAGAAAGATTAATTAATGAATTAACGCCGTTTTTTGAGCAATTAATTAATACTTAATATTTTAGAAATTTTCTCAAATTATCCTGAATATTCAGGGCAATCAAGGCAACTTAATCAATAATGGCAAGTCACTATTTGTTATATTCATCAACCAAGAGGCAACACTCAAATGAAATTATCACGACAAATTAGTATTTTAATAAGTAGCAGTTTAATTATTCTCGCTCAGAATTTACCTGGTTTGGCTGGTATTCACGGCGCACAATGTTTAAATAGTGAAGGAACGGTGAAAAATTGTCAAGTTAATGTGACTAATAGCGATTTAACTATCACTTTTGATGATGCTAAATTTGCGGCAAATAATACTACTATTCCAGTTGTTGACATCAGCACTATTTCCACTGGTGAATACGCTAAAAAACGCATGAAGGAAAGTGTGGCGGCAGGTATTCTTTTAGGACCAGTGGGCGGTTTAGTTGGTTTATTATACAAAGAACAACGGGTGCAAATAGCTATTGAGTTTGTCGATAGTCAAGGTGGAAAAAAGGTGACAATGATTGATATTCCTGAAAAATATAGTCAACCTCTGATTAGTGATTTAGAACAAACTACCGGCTTAAAGGTAGAAGGACAATATAATTAATTTTTCACTGTTAATAATTTTCCTACAATACACCACAATCACTATCAATCAACCCAGGGCGATCACTGGTCAACACGGGGCAAAGTGTTTGAATAACAACGTAGGGGCAATTCATGAATTGCCCCTACTGTCTTGTGTTTTAGATTATTTATTAATGATCGTTAACAGGGATTGTACCCATTCAAGATTAACCGTATCTCTAATAATTAAGAAAACACCTAAACCCAATAACAACATTAAGCCCGTTTGCATAACATTTTCTTGCACGTGGGTGGGTAAAGGTTTACCTAAAATACTTTCTATTAACAAGAAAGCTAATTGACCGCCATCTAAAGCCGGTAAAGGTAGAATATTAATAATCGCCAAGTTAATACTAATCAACGCCGCAAATTGAAATAAACTAGAAGCGTCAGAACGGGCAATATCTGCACCTAAAGCAACAATTGCCACCGGACCAGCAATTTTATCAGCAGTTTGACCGAAGTTAGTAATTAATTGGTAAAAACCTTGGGCAGTCAGAATAATAATTCTTTCAAATTCTTTCGCCCCGCCACTAAAGGCTTCCAGAATATTAGTCGTACGGCGACGGACAACTTTACCATTAGAAGTTAACTGCACACCGATGCGACCCTTACCATCACTACCGACTGTGGGGGTGACATTTAACTGTAATTTTTCATCTGCCCGTAATATTTCCATCTCTAAAACTTTGTCAGGATTTTCCTGAATAGCGGTAATTAAAGATTTAATGCCATCAGCCGAGGCGGGAATAGTTTTGCCATCCACCGCCAATATTATGTCATTAGCTTTAATACCTGCCAGAGTGGCAGCCGAATTAGCATCACCGACAATACCAGGCACTCTCACACCGGCTTCATAACTAAAATTAGGAATACCAACTAAACCGACTTGGGTAACTAATAAGAAATAGGCAAAAATTAGATTAGCAATTACCCCGGCACTAATCACGATCGCCCGATCTAAGACGGGACGATTTCTTAATAAATTAGGATCATCGGGAGGAATAGTCGATTGAGGGTCTTCATCGGGAAAACCGACGTAACCACCCAGGGGAATTCCTCGTAAAGCATATTCGGTTTCTGGCCCCTGATATTTCCAGAGAATGGGACCGAAACCAATAGAAAAACGGTTTACATGAATATTTTGCCATCTGGCTGCCAAGAAATGGCCTGCCTCATGCACAATAACCAGAACAGCTAACACGGCGATCGCAGCCAATACAGACATGAATTATTCCTAAGTTTGAGTGCAAATTTATTTTTTATACTTCTGGAAATTATATCAAAATTTTCTCAATCTAGTAGGTTGTTATTTAGGGAATGGGTAATAGGGAATAGGGAATAGTAGGTTGGGTTTCGTTCCTCAACCCAAATAATTAAACTTCAATACATAAAACTAAATATTTAATTCTAAATATTTAATTCAATTGATTCTTTTGGGAGATAGGGAGCGAGACGCTCCCACTCCTAATTTCTTACTCCTAATACTAGCTTAGATCTAACTAAACTACTCTAATTTGGAAATTATCAGCAGTTAATACGGCTTTGTTTTCTAATACCGCAAATTTTCCACCTGTGCCGAAACCATTGGCATTGCCATTCTGATTGTAGAATAGCTCACCCGTATTTTCGTTGTACACAATCAAAGCAGATGATTTATCAACGGCTGTAGTTAATACAGCAAATTCACTAGCAATGCTAAAACCAACACCAGCCAAACTATTTAATGCGTTAAAGCTACGTTGATCTAATAAAATCAGGTCTTCACCCACTTTAAAGTCAGTAATCCGATCAACGCCAAAATCCGCTGGTTTAAACGGTTCATTGGTATTGAAAATAAAGTGATCCTTACCGGCTCCGCCTATTAAACTATCGTTACCGGCTCCGCCATTTAGGCGATCACCCCCTGTGCCACCGAGTAAAATATCATTACCAGCCCCAGCCAATAGGTGATCAAAGCCAGTTCCACCGGCGAGATAATCATTACCCTCTTGACCGGAGAGCTTATCATCACCGACATTGCCAAAGATAGAATCGTTACCAGTGCCACCGGCTAAATTATCATTACCTGCTCCGCCTAATAGGTAATCATTGCCATTATCACCAGATATTCTGTCATTATTAGCTAAACCTTTGATCGTATCATTACCTGCTGTACCCTTGAGAACATCCTTAGCTGTTGTGCCGACAATCTGATTACCGGGTACAGATGTACCATTATCAAAATTAAAGTTATTGACATTTAAGACTAAATTCTGATTGAAGTTAGCAACGATATTAACTTCTTGGTTTTGGATAAAATATAATACCGTTTGACTATCATCTCCTTCACTAGGAGCGGAGACGAATACTGGACGATTGGGATTTACGCCTAGATCACCCAAGATAGTTAATAAATTTGTTACTTCTATTTCCTGGTTAAAAACTAAGAAATTAGCATTACCAACAGAAGTCGTATTGTTATTAATAACAATGCTTTGGAAATTCTGGTTAGTAATATTACCAAAGGTCGTGGAATTGAAGTTTAAAACATCAATATTAATATTAAAATTAATAATTGTGTCTCCCCCTTCATTAATATTTAGGTAAATAAAGGTATCACCCCCACCGCCACCATTCAGGGTATCTTGACCGTCTCCACCATAACAGCTATCAGTATCGGAACTACCATCAAGCGAGTCATCATCGTCTGTTCCTAGCACGGGTTGTTCATCTACTTCCCCGTTTTCTTTCATTTTGACGAACCTGAAATTGTCAGCTTGTAATTTTGTCTTATCTTTAAAGGTGCCAATGACATCTACTGTTTCACCGTCAACAAATACTAATTTATTGTCGTTACCTTTTTCTGAGAATAGGGCAAATACAGGGCGATCGCCTACCCCTAAATCATCTAATTTGCCTAGGACACTATCTAAACTTTGATTTTTATCCTTACCCTTATCTTCAAAAACCAAGAGATCAGCATCACCTATATCTTGAGTCTTTGAGGTAACTACAATACTAGTAAAATCTGCTGTACTAAAATTACCAAATACAGTTTTATTGAATACTAGTTTGTCTTCTCGACTAAAATCTTCTAGGCGATCAACTCCTTCCCCTAATTGGCTATAAAATATTTGGTCAGCCCCTTTATCACCAGTGATTTTATCATCACCTTTACCACCAAATATGCTGTCATTCCCTTTATCACCCCTAATTCTATCGTTACCATCGCTGCCTATTAACCGATCATCGCCTTTTGTACCTTTGATATTCAAATCTTGATCGTTACCACTAGTTGGATTATCATCTACTATTACTACGACTTCATCATCATCGTTATTGTCGTCATCGTTATTGTCGTCATCGTTATTGTCGTCATCGTTATTGTCGTCATCGTTATTGTCGTCATCGTTATTGTCGTCATCGTTATTGTCGTCATCGTTATTGTCGTCATCATTGTTATCATCATCGTCATCACCGTCATCACCGTTAGCGGTTGTAACTACGACTTGATTATCATCAATATTTGTACCTGTGACAAAAGAAAAATTATTAGGATCTAAAATAACTTGAGAATTGAAGGTTTGTACTATGTTAATTTCTGATGATTGGGAGAATACTAGAACACTATTATTTTCTTCATTCAAATACTGGACAAATACAGGGCGATCGCCGATACCTAAACTTTCTAATTTAGTCTTGAGAGTTGCCTCGTCTAAAACTTCATCAAATACTAATAAGTTGGCATTTTCTACATCCGTAATAGATGTAGTATTAGAGACGACAACCTTGATAAAAGTTTCACTAGAGAAACTTTGAAATTGGGTGTGTTGAGTTACATCAAATGTAAATTTATCTACCGTTGAATCAAAGTTCTCGGAACTACTGCCTAATTGAGCTAATAAATCTTTAATATTGTTAATTGTTTCTGTTACGTCTGCCATTTGTTTTTACTCCAAAATTATGTTCATTCAAAAATCAGGCGAAATACCCTTAAACTGCTACCTATTCAGGTATTTTGAGGATGATTGATAAATTTAAAATTTGATCTATTTTAAGATTTTAGATATTAAAAGCACCTAAAAGAGCAGTAAGGAATATTTTTTATTAAGTTCTCTTTTGCTTGCACTATGATTTTATAGCCATAGAATGGCCAATCATTGCACCTGATATTTTTGCTTACTTTTCTAGCATACCCACAATACTGAAAATAACTAAACATTAACGATCATTTGCCAAGTAGTTACTGGTATAAATGACGGATAAAGCTAACAAAACGTCGGTATAATTGTCGGAGTTTTTGCCAGATGGTCAGGTGTAAGGGGGTGGGGGTTTGTGATTGTTGAATCGCTGTATCACACTCTTGAATTTTGTCAGGCAGTTGCATTTGTTGATATAATTGGCGGGCGTTGTGGTAAGCATTGAGGGCATCGGGGATGCGGTGTAATTTGCCGAAGGTTTTGCCGAAGTTGTACCAGATTTCAGCTTGGTACTGAGGACTTTTGATTTCTGTTGCAATAGTCAAAGCCTCATGATACAAAGAAAGAGCTTGTTGATAGTCTTCTAAAACATCATAGACTTCTCCTAAACCATTTAAAGAATTAGCTACCCCCCGTTTATTTCCAATCTCTCGGTAAATTTCCAGAGATTGCTGGTAATAGGATATAGCTTCTTGGTAGCGTCCTAGGGAATTGTAAACATTGCCTAAACCGTTTAAAGAATTAGCTACCCCCCATCTATTCCGAATCTCTCGTCGAATTTCCAGAGATTGCTGGTGATAGGATATAGCTTCTTGGTAGCGTCCTAGTGAATTGTAAGCATTACCTAAATTGTTTAAAGAATCAGCTTCCCCCCGTCTATTCCCAATCTCTCGTTTAATTTCCAGAGATTGCTGGTGATAGGATATAGCTTCTTGGTAGCGTCCTAGGGAATTGTAAGCATTGCCTAAATTGTTTAAAGAATCAGCTTTCCCCCGTCTATTCCCAATCTCTCGTTTAATTTCCAGAGATTGCTGGTGATAGCATATAGCTTCTTGGTAGCGTCCTAGGGAATTGTAAACATTACCTAAATTATTTAAAGAATCAGCTTCCCCCCGTCTATTACGAATCTCTCGGTAAATTTCCAGAGATTGCTGAAGAAAGGATATAGCTTCTTCGTAGCGTCCTAAGTAATTGTAAGCCTTCCCTAAACCTTTTAAAGAAGCAGCTTCCCCCTGTCTATTCCCAATCTTTCTTGTAATTTCTAGTGATTGCTGGTAAAAGGATATGGCTTCTTCGTAGCGTCCTAGGAAATAGTAAGCATCGGCTAACAAAGTTAAAGAAGCCGTATATCGCCAGTCTTGCTTATCTGTCAGATGTTCGACCAATTCCTGATAGAGTTCAGCCAGGAGTTGCTTGTTACCCTGTAAATCAAGGAAGTTATAGACTTCATCCCTATCCTGAATCACATCAAACGCCGTTTCATATTCTCCTAACTGGCACCAATGGTAAAACACCTCCAGATATTCCCGCACATCCTCCACCGTCTGCCACTGGTCACGGGATTTAAACCGACTTTGATAAAATTCAATCGCCTTCTGATGCGCTCCCGTTAAATCCCCTAACCGAAACTTGAGATAATCCGCAATAAAAGGTTGTAACCGATAACCCGCCGTTTCTGTCACCAAAAATCCCCGTTGTGCCAATCCCCGTAAATCCTTTTCCCTGATCTCCTCTGCCACCAGGGCAGTCACCATATCAGTATTAAAAACTTGACGCAATACCACCACCGCCGATAATATTCGCTGCCACCGCTCCGATAACCGCTGAAAACTAGCATCCAAAACCGCCACCAACTGCACCACCGCCTGCCGATGATAGCCCTGTAAACGTGACATCAAGGCTTCCATCTCAAGCAAACCTAAATCCGCTAAATTTCCAATCACTGCCCCCTCACCTAACTCGCCATTTAATAAACCTGCCACCAATTTAAGAGTGAGGGGATGTCCATTCACCCGCTGAACAAAGGCCTGTAACTCAGTCTCAGTCCCTCCTACACCCAAATCCTCTAAAAATTTTGCCCCATCCGTTACCGACAAACCCGGTAAATCTAATTCTGTCGGCCTGCCCTGTAACAACTCCGGCACAACTTGAGTCGTCACCAAAATTTCCGTCTGATGACATTCCCCTACCCACCGCTGCAAAAATTCCCTATATCCTTCATCCCCGATCACCGATTCCAAATTATCCAACACCAACAAAAACCGCTGCCGTTGCAAACAATTAATCACAATATTGGTGAGACGGGCCTCCTCAATTGCCTCTAAATCCACTTGGGAAAACTGCCCCAACAGCCGTAATAATTCCCTCCCTACTATTGAATAACTAGGACGTTGCCCCAAATCTAACCACAATTTATCCTGAAAATCTGTCCGTTGCCTAAATACCTTAGCGGCCAAGGTAGATTTGCCCATGCCACCCATGCCCACAATCACACCTAGTTTATTATTCTCATCATCTAACCAACTATTAACCGTCTTTAATTCCTTGATTCGTCCCTGAAAATCTGTCACTGTCGGCGGATTAGTATCCAAATTAAAAGAAATCGCTTGTGTTTGGGGTTTTTCCCTTTCTAAAAAGCTAATCACCCTCTTAATACCCATCTCAACATTTGCCAAACCGGCCTGCAATTCCCCCAACTCCTCCAGCAAATCCCCTCGCATCCGAGTAATATTCGCCTGAGTCAGCCCCAACTCCCGTAATACCTCATCAAAACCAGAATTAATTTGTTGCCCCAACTCCTGAAAACGTTGAGTATTTTCCTCTAACTCCTGACGCAGTTCTGTCACCACCGTTAATTGGGCCGTTAACTCTGCTGTCAATTCTGCTGTTAACTCCGCTATTAATGGCTGTCCCTGTACCTCAGCCCTGTTTTCCAGTAACTCCTGTAAAATTCCCCGCATTTCCCCCAACAGCGATAAAGTCAAACCAGCAAAGGCCTTACCGCCCGTCTCAAAATCAGCTTTCAATACTTCCCGCAAAGCAAAAGCAAATTTATCTCGCAACTGCCCCGACACTTCTGACAAAACATGATCGAGAAATTCTACCTTTGCCCCAGGACATAGCCAAATTTTTAACAAATATTGCCAATCATCAGCCGTCAAAACCTTTTGATCAATATACTCTGCTGTTCCTTTTTGAAACAACTCCACTATATTGGCCTCTTGAATCGGCTCAAAATTAGTCTCTTCTGCCTGTTTTATATTTTGAGCAACTTCCTGCCAGGCTTTCAGAGTATATTTAGCAAGGGCTGTCAATTTTTGAGTCGAGGCAGGATAAGTACCCGCTTCCGCAATACTTTTAATAATTAGGGCAATAGCCAAGCCTGTCGCTGCCGTTAAGTCATGATTACCTAACTGATCCCCACTATGACGCAGACGAACACCAATATTATCGAGGTAGGTATTGACCAGATCAGCAGCAACTATTCCCCCGGCTATTGAGGTAGAGATTGTCCCTAAAGGACCACCACAAATACTACCACCCACCAGTATGGCAGCATTAGTCAATAAACTTTTTTGTAGCCCTGAGAGAAGAACCATAATTATTGCCTGATCAATAGGAGTTTTTTCGATTTTATAACAATTCTATAAAAATCATTATATTTTTGCCAATCTAACTTAAATCCACCCCTAAAAAACGGTCTAATAACTTGGCTCGCCACATATACCTTAATAGCAAACTCCACATGATCGCTAATAAACCTAATAACAAATAATCCTCTTTTTCCAATAAAGCTAACTCAAAAAACTCTCGCAAAGGGGCGATCGCTAATATTAAGACATAAACCCCGAATAGTATTAAAGACAAAATAGTATATCGCCAATCACCGCTGAGGGGTTCGGCTGCCACCCAAAAACGAGCCGGTGGTTTTAAATAGGGAATCAACATTAAGCCACAGAAAATCATGATCGTCACCAAGGCACTGCGGGGCATAATTAAAAAGTCATCACTAGTCATTTCAATTATGCCAGAATCAGGCATCATGCGGGATAGGGCAACTAACATATAAGCAACATAAACACTCAATGCAACAATACTTAAGGTCATCGTAGCTGGTAAAGTGAAATAGAGGAGCGATCGCACCATACTACGCCGGGGTAATAAGCCAGCCCTTGCCCAGACTGGCATCCAGAAGGAGGGGAAACCGACGGGTAAGAGGGTGACGATCGCACTTTGTTTGTTTAATAGGGGAAAAGTATTGCTGACAAAACCAGTGCCAAAAATTAGGGCGGTGACACAAAATACTCTGATCATGAATAACTTTAAAACATCTTGAATACCGTTTCTAATTCGCTGCCCTTCCACAAAAGCCTTCGGTAATGAGGCGAAAGAATTACTTAATAAAACAATATCAGCTACACATCTGCTGGCTTTACTGCCGCTTTCCATGGCGATCGCTAAATTAGCTTCCTTCAAAGATAAAACATCATTTACCCCGTCCCCTACCATGGCAACATAACGCCCCTGTTCCCGTAAACTTTTGATCAGTAAGGCTTTTTGTTCTGGGGTAACTCTACCAAAAATACTATATTCATTGACGACTTGAGTTAATTGACCGGCTGACATATTAGCTAATTCCTGACCCGCTATTACTCGTAAATCATCGCCTAAACCAGCCTGTTGAGCTAAAGCTAAGACAGTTTGCGGATGATCACCGGAAATTATTTTAATAGCGATACCCGCATCAGCAAAACCACTTAAAGTTTTTTGGGCTTCTGGTCGTAACTCATCATAAAAAGTTAAAATACCAATACCTTGTAAATCTGCTGGTAACTTGATTTGGGAAAAATTAATATTATTCTGATTAATCAGTTGATTTGACCAATCTTGATTTTGACTAGCCGCAAATAATAATACTCGTAAACCTTGATTAGTAAAATCCTCTATTATTTGCTGATATTCGTCACTGATTATCGCTGTTTTACCTAGAATATCAGGGGCCCCTAGAAAATAAGCTGTTAAATAATTATTTTCCTGCCAAATTAAACCACTCCATTTACGCCCCGATGAAAAGGGAATTTCTATTAAGGGCGATCTCACTTCTCCGCCTAATTTTTCTTGAATTGCCATACTAGTCTGATTAGGAGTTGTCACTGTTTGAGCGTAGTTCCCTAATAGTCGTTTTAATTCCTTTAAAGTAATATTAATAATCGGGATAACTTCCTGTAAATGAATTTTATTAGCGGTCAAAGTTCCCGTTTTATCCAAACATAAAACATCCACATTACTCAAAGATTCTACAGCGTTCGCCTGTTGAATTAATACTTCTGCCCCAATCATCCGCACCGCTCCCAAGGCGTATGCAAGGGTAACGGCTAAATATAAACCACTCGGCACTAAACCGGCGATGACGGCGGCGTATTGTACTGTATCAGGAAAATTATTGATCCGTAATGCAAAATTCATACTGACTAATAGCCAGAGAAAACAGGATAATAATAAAAATACCCGAATCATCAAGTTCACTTCTATTTGCAGGGGCGTGTAAACCTGGCGAAAGGCTCTGGCACTAGTAGTTAAATTGTAAGCTAAACTTTCTTTTCCTACCTTCTGGGCTTCATAACAAGCTGTACCACTCACACAAAAACTACCAGAATATAACTCCATGCCAGCCTGTTTCATAATCAGGTCAGATTCGCCGGTTAACAAAGATTCATCTACTTCTATTAAGCCGTCACCGACCATCTGCCCATCTACGACAATTTGATCACCACTTCTAATCACTAAAATATCTCCCACCACAATGTGCGCCGGATCAATATTTTGTTCCAGACTATCCCTAATAACAGAGGCTCTTGGTCGGGTTAAAAGAGCAATTTCATCTAACTTTTGTTTTGCCCAAATTTCTTGACAAACACTCACTATTACCCCGCCTAAAATCACCACAATTACTAAAAAAGCATCACCATAACGAGATAACCATAGTAAAACTAAACTAATAGTAAAAAATACTACGTTAATAAACGTAAAGAGGTTTTCCTGTAAGATTTGCAGATAGGAACGACTGGATTTAATTGGGACATTATTCCCCAAACCATCGAGATAACGCCTTTTTGCTTCCTCTGCACTTAAACCTGTGAGTGGTTCTGTGCGAGTGGATAAATTGCTATCTACCATTGGCTGTGCTTGCTCATGCAGATTTTGGGAATTGTATTTAAGATTTTCTCTGGGATCATGGGTCATGGGATCACGTCAGTATTTGGATGTTGGATCAGGGATCAATATAAATTATCTCGTTAATTATGCAGTTTTTCCCGCCATAGTCAATATTTCAGTGAAATCTTAAATATTTAATTAAATATAAAGTTATTCAAAATTTTGTTAAATTTTGTGACTAATACCTTGTATCTACTAGGGCATAGACTTTATCATGCAAGGTGATGTGAATATTTGGGACGAATCTAGCTATTTATTTAAGTAATTACACTTGGCAGATCACTAAAGTAAAAAATTTGAGGAAAAAATTATGAGTTCTACTAAAGAAGATTTAACGCTACAACAGCAAAATATTCAAACTCCAGCACTTGATGCAAATAGTCCTCTCCATACCGCCACGGGCGTATATATTACACTGCATGGACATTTTTACCAACCGCCCAGGGAAAATCCCTATTTAGATACGGTAGAAAGACAAACTAATGCCCATCCTTTTCATAACTGGAATGAAAGAATCCACCATGAATGTTATCGTCCCAATGCTTTTGCCCGGATTTTAAATGATCAAGGGGAAATTATTAAAATTGTTAATAATTATGAGTATTTAAGTTTTAATATCGGACCTACTTTGATGAGTTGGTTAGAGCGTTATGATATGGAAGTTTATCAAAAAATTATTGAAGCAGATCGCCTCAGTTGTCAACGCTTAAACGGTCACGGTAATGCGATCGCCCAGGTATATAACCATATTATTATGCCCTTGGCGAATGAACGGGATAAATACACTCAGGTGCGTTGGGGGAAAGCTGACTTTATTCACCGTTTCGGGCGGGAACCAGAAGGTTTATGGTTAGCGGAAACCGCCGTTGATTATCCCACCTTAGAAGTATTAGTGAATGAGGGACTGAAATTTATTGTGCTGGCTCCTTCTCAAGCAGAACGTTGTCGGTTAATTTCTACGGCTGAAAATCCCCAGCCTGAGTGGCTAGAAGTAGGAGGCGGTCAAATTGATACGACCCGTCCCTATCGTTGCTATTTACAACATGAAAATGGTGAAGTTAATACGGCAAAATATATTGATATATTTTTCTATGATGGTCCGATTTCTAGGGACATGGGCTTTAATGACGTATTAAATAGTTCTCATCATCTAGTAGGAAGAATTGGGCAAGCAGTGCGGGGTGATCACAGACCAGCTCAATTAATTGCCGTAGCTACCGATGGCGAAACCTTTGGGCATCATAAAGGTGGCACAGAAAAATGTTTAGCCTATGCCTTTACTAGTCAATTTGCCGAACGTAATTGGACGGTGACAAATTTTGCTCACTATTTAAGTATTGATTCTCCCACTTGGCAAGTCGAATTAAAACCTGTAACCGCTTGGAGTTGTTCCCATGGCGTAGATCGTTGGCAAACTGATTGTGGCTGCGGTGGCGGTGGTGGTTGGCAACAACAATGGCGATCGCCCTTACGTTCTAGTTTAAATTGGTTACGGGATCGGTTAGGGGAAATTTATGGTGAATACGGTCATCATTTCTTCATTGATATTTGGGCGGCTAGAGATGAATATGTGAAAGTAATATTAGACCGCTCGGAATCAAATATTAGTGAATTTTTCCGCCGCCATCAAAGTAAAGAATTAACCGATGCAGAAAGGGTAGATGCTTTACGCCTCTTGGAAATGCAACGACACACATTATTAATGTTTACTAGTTGCGGTTGGTTCTTTGATGAAATTTCTCGACCAGAAGGCGTACAAATTTTACGTTATGCAGCCAGAGCCATGGAATTAGCCGCTGATGTGGCTGGAGTTGATTTAGAAAAACAATTCATTAAAAAATTAAATGCGGCTCCTAGTAACGTAGAAAAGTTCGTCACCGGCGATGAAGTCTATCGGCAATTAGTGGAAACATCCCAAATCTCTTTAGAACAAGTGGCTGCTCATTATGCCATTAACTCTCTCTTTACCAATTACACCAGGGAACAGCAAATTTATTGTTACAACGCCAAACAATTAGATTATCAAATTCGCCGGATCGGGACGGTGGCTTTAGCGGTTGGTCAGTTACAGTTAATTTCAGAAATCACCAGGGAATGTAAAGAGGTAATTTTTGCCGTATTACATTTAGGCGGTTGGGATTTCCACTGTTGTATTCAGCCGTTTACTGGTCGTCGTCACTACACGGAAATTAAAGAACGCTTATTTGATGTATTACCGCAAGCTAGTGTTTCCCGCTTAATGATGACGATGGTGCAGTTATTTGGGGAACAATCTTTCAGTTTAGAAGACCTCTTTGCAGAAGAACGGCAACGCTTAATGACCTTACTTGCCCAGGAAACCTTAACCCGTTTAGATCAACTGTATTCCCAGGTTTATCGGGATAATTACAGTATTATTATGGCTTTCCACCGGGATGAGTTAACGGTTCCCCAAGAATTAAGGGTGGCTGCGGAAGTAGCTTTAGGTCATCGGTTTGTTGATACGGTGAAAACTTTAGAATCAGAAAGCAGTAATGGTCTGAATATTAGTCTGCTAGGAGAATTAGAGGCGATCGCTTCTGAGGCAAAACATTTACGCTGTCATGTTTCCAGTGATGAAGCCAAGGCAATCCTAGAAAGATTAATTGTCCGATCAGTGCATGATTTAATTAATAATACTGATCCTGCCTTAATTGATACAGAAACTCCTAGTATTAGCCGGTTGATTAACTTAGGAGAAAATTTACAATTAGGTTTATCTCTCAGCCGGGCACAGGAAATTTATTGTCAATATTTAACTAATCAAATTGTGCCTCTCTGTCAGGTAATACAAGATTTACCAACTGATCAAGATTTAACGGCAACATCAATCAAAGATGGAGAAAATCCGACTTTAGAAGAATTAGTGATTAATCAAACTTGGCAAGTGCATCACTTGAAAAAATTACTGCTATTAGGGCAAAATTTAGCCATTGATGTGCGGGGAGTATTAGAAACTATCTAGTTTTTTTTAATATTCTTGGAGTGGGAGCGTCTCGCTCCCCACCTCCTAATCATAATAGTTATATAGATTTTTCAGCCTTATTCTTCAACAAGTCTATTATCAGTATTTGTTTGTTATGTACAGATATTCTTGGCCTAATTGGTTTCCCTATCCAAAGTCATTGGTTAGGGGATTTGCCGTACTAATTACGTTTTTATCAGCAATTAGCTCTAATTATTACTTGCTGGCTACTGAAGAAGAAATGGTCGCTGTATTTTTAGTGATTTTATTTGCCCAGATACCATTTTTTATGATATATAGCAGTCGCCAAGGTGGTTAGGACGCTTGTTCTAGTACATACTCCATCGCATCCCGAAGGCAATTAAACTGACTTATTTGTTTGCGAATCCTACTTTTTATCCATGACCAGCAGTTTTCAATCTTGTTTAGGTCCGGCGAATAAGATGGTAAATATTTTAGCTCACAACCTGCTCCTTCTATTAATTCCC
>Ga0209262_10000470_pt1 | contig 18447 bp, 19 predicted proteins | sample Lowcelwee11metaG_FD_187171 | JGI IMG/M metagenome (GOLD analysis project Ga0209262, IMG submission 187171) | Freshwater pond sediment microbial communities from the University of Edinburgh, under environmental carbon perturbations - Low... | ecosystem: Environmental > Aquatic > Freshwater >...
CGACGAAGACCGCATCGCGGCGCTGTTCCCGGACTGCGAACGCGGCGCCGTGCCCGCGCTGGGCATGGCCTGGGGCCTGGAGACGGTGGTCGATGACGAACTCGAAAACCTGAGCGTGGTCTACATTGAGTGCGGCGATCACGAGCGGCTGCTCAGGCTGGACCACGGGCAATTCCATGCGCTGATGCGCGGGGCACGGCACGGGCAGTTCAGCGACCTGCGCATCCACTGAGCCGCCTTCAACGGCCGTCACTCCACGAGGTCGCGGTAGGCGTGCCAGCTGGCATGCGCCACCCAGGGGAAGATGACGATCATGCCCAGCATGAGGGTGGCGAAGCCGATCAGCACCAGGCCGGCGATCAACGCGGCCCACACCGCCATGGCGCCGGGGTTCGCCAGGCAGCAGCGCATGCTCGTGATGGTGGCTGTCACCGCGTCAACCGGCCGGTCGAGCAGCAGCGGCGCGCTCACCACCGACAGTGTGAACACCATGAGCGCAAAGACGGCGCCCACGCCGAAGAAGGCCAGCAACAGCGGCCAGTACGCGCCCGACAACAGCACGTCCCGGACGACCGCCGACAGGTCGGGCACGTTGCCGCCGTAGGTGAGCGCGAAGAGGATCGCTGCGACCCGCTCCCACAGGAGCAAGGACAGCGCCAGCATGAGGCCGAACAACGCGATCGAACCGGCGTTGGCCCGCCAGGCGAACATCGCCCGCGCCATGTCGATGGGTTCGCGGCGTTCGATTTGCGCCGACATGGCGTACAGCCCGATGGCCACGAACGGCGCCACCAGCAAGAAGCCACCGATGAAGGCCGGCACCAGGTAGGTGGCACCCCAGCTGAGGGCCAGCAGCATCACCCCGAAGGCGGTGATGTACAGGCCGTAGGCCAGGCTGGATCGGCCCGATTGGGCGAGGTCCGCGTAGCCGTGGCGCAGCCACACGAGCGGCTGCAGGGTTTCGACTTGGCGCACATGGGGGGTGTCCACGGCCGCGTGTCTTTCAAGGGCATGGTCCATGACGGTCTCCTGCTTGAAGGGGCCAACGCAGATCGGCCCGCCCGCAGGGTGCGGTCATCGGTGGTGCGGCCAGCGCCCGCCCAGGTTGGTGGCACGGGTTGCCGACCACTACGCCGAGGGTCGACATGCACGAACAATGCTAGACCTGTGCGACGGGCTGCGGTTGATGTCTGTGTGTCCAACAGGGTTTCTCTGGGTGGGTGCGCTTTGGCTTCGTTGCTCTTTTTCCGCGGGGCGCTTGTTTTCTGCACCTCGCTGTCCGAGGACAAGGCGCGGCCCACTGCGCTCATGTCCCCCGGGCCGTACCGGCCCTCCTCCTTTACTTCGCTACTTGGGCCACACCGTGTCCTCTCCCCAACCACACTGTCGGTGCGCCACCGACGATTCAACCCACACACCGGCCCGGCGCAACGGGGCGTTCTGCATAGCGAAGTAAAGGAGGAGGAGGCTCCAGCCGCCGGGGGACATTCGCGGCGCAGAGCGCACCGGTGCGCCGGGCCAGCGAGCGCCAATAAAGTGGGACCAGCGAGCGTCAACACAGCCAAACGACCACCCAACCCCCAACAGGGTTGCCGACGCAAGGCACTGGGTTTCCGCCGGGTTACTGGGTAGAGTGAGCGCATACCCGGCAACAAGGAACAAGGAGGCCCACCATGTACACAGCAGCCACCACGCGCTACGACCGCATGCCCTACCGCCTTTGCGGTCGCAGCGGCTTGCGCCTGCCCGCCCTCTCGCTCGGTCTGTGGCACAACTTCGGTGACAGCTCGCACTTGGAAACCCAGCGCGCCATGCTGCGCACCGCCTTCGACCTCGGCATCACCCACTTCGACCTCGCCAACAACTACGGCCCACCCGCCGGCAGCGCCGAGACCAATTTCGGTGAACACCTGCGGCGCGACTTCCGGCCCTACCGCGACGAGCTGCTGATCTCCACCAAGGCCGGCTGGGACATGTGGCGCGGGCCGTACGGGCAGGGTGGCGGCTCGCGCAAATACGTGCTCGCCAGCCTCGACCAGAGCTTGAAGCGCATGGGTCTGGACTACGTCGACATCTTCTATTCACACCGCTTCGATCCGGACACGCCGCTCGAAGAAACCATGGGCGCGCTGGCCACCGCCGTGCAGCAGGGCAAGGCGCTCTACGTGGGCATCTCCAGCTACTCGGCCGGCAAGACCCGCGAGGCCGCGGCCATCTTGCGGCAGATGGGCGTGCCGCTGCTGATCCACCAGCCGTCCTACAGCCTGCTCAACCGCTGGATCGAGGGCGAGTTGCTCGACACGCTGCAGGACGAGGGCATGGGCTGCATCGCCTTCAGCCCGCTGGCCCAGGGGCTGCTGACCAACAAGTACCTCGGCGGCATCCCCGAGGACGCGCGCATCAACCAGCCGGGCGGCGGCTCCTTCAAGATGGAGCACCTGAGCGAACAGAACCTGACCCACGTGCGCGCGCTCAACGAGATCGCCTTCAACCGCGGCCAGAGCCTGGCGCAGATGGCCGTGGCCTGGGTGCTGCGCCAGCCCGGCATGACCTCGGCCCTCATCGGCGCCAGCCGCCTGGAGCAGATCGTGGATCTGGCGGGAGCGCTGGACAACCTGGCCTTCAGCGCAGAGGAACTGGATGCGATCGACCAGCACGCGGTGGAGGGCGGCATCAACCTCTGGAAGAAGCCCTCGACCGACCAGCGGCCCTGAGATTCAGAGCCCGGCCAGAAAGCGGGCGATCGCCGCGTTCACTGGCTGGGCATGGGTGATGGGCCCCATGTGGCCCAGATCGTCAAACGTCAACCGCTCCACCTGCGGCAAGGTCGCGCACAGCAGCCGGGCCACGCCGAGGGCGGAGGCCGGCGAGCGCCCGCCCACCATGTAGAGCACCGGCACGTCGAGCGCGCCAAAGGTCGCCAGCGGCGTGGCTTCGTTGAACAGCGCGTCACCCCAGCGCCGCACCTGCCAGACCGATTCGGCCATGGCGGGCTTGCGCGGGGCGGGCGTGGCCGCCCAGCTGCCTGGGCCCATCCAGTAGTCGATGAAGTGCCGGGCGGCGCTGTCGGTGTCGCCGTGGTCCAGCGCCTCGCCCGCGGCCGCAACGGCGTGGCGGATGCCGTCGGCCTCGTTCGGCGCGGGGGCTTCCTGTTCCAGCAGCGAAAACAGCGTCGGCTCGTACAGCGCCAGGGCGTGCACCCGGCCGGGGTGGCGCAGCGCCGCGATCAGCGCGACCGCCGCGCCGTAGGAGTGGCCCACCAGCACCAGCGGTGAACCGGCCCGCGCCAGCACCGGTTCCAGCAGCGCGACCTCGTCATCCAGTCGCATGGGCTGGTCCACCGGCCAGGCCGGACTTTTGCCCGCGTCGTAGCCGTCGGGTGCCAGCACATGGCAGGTGGGCGACAGCAGGTCCATGAGCTCGCGCCACTGGCCCGAATGGCTGGCGTTCGAGTGCAGGCACACCACACCCGGGCCGGCGCCGGCTTCGCGGAAAAAGGCTTCGGGTCGGGACATGCGGGGCTCCAGTCTGTGGGGGAAAGGGTGGAGCCCGTCAGGCGGTCGGTCGTGCATCCGGCGGGCGCACGACCGGCCGGCGTCAGCTGAGCACCACGCTGGACAGGCGTCGGCGGTAGGTCGCCACGGTTGGGTCTTCCGGCGGCACCTGGCCCTCGGCCACCTTGGGCTTGGGCGGTTCAATGATGTCGAGGATGGCGATGAAGGTCTTGCGGGCCAGCTCTTCGCTCCAGGCCTTGTCGCGCATCAGGATCTCCAGCAGCTCGTCCATCGCCGGCACGAACTGGCTGTGTGCCAGCAGCAGCTGGGCGAGGGCGAAGCGGCTGTCGAAGTCGCGCTTGTTGGTGGCGATCCTGGCCTGCAGCTCGGCGGCGCGGGCCTCGGGATCGACCACCATGTCCTGCGCATCGCGCGCCTTCATCCAGCGGTTGAGCGAGTCGAGCCGGCGCACCGCGGCGGATTTGGCGATCACGGGGGCGAAGGCCACCTTGGCGTCGTCGTCGCGTTCCAGCTCCAGCAGCAGCTTCACCAGATCGAAGCGCGCGTCGTCGTTTTCGGGGTCGGTTTGCACGGCGTGCTGCAACTTGCTCAGCGCACCCTCCACATCGCCTTCGGCGAGCGCGTCCAGCGCATCGGCTTCTTCCGCTGCGGCTTCCACTTCTTCGGCCGCGGGCAGGTGTTTGTCGAGGAATTCCTTGATCTGGCCTTCGGGCAGCGCGCCCATGAACCCATCGACCGGCTGGCCGTTCATGAGCAGCACGCAGGTGGGGATGCTGCGGATGCCGAAGGCCTGGGCGAGCTGCTGTTCCTGGTCGGAGTCGATCTTCACCAGCTTGAAGCGTCCGGCGTAGGCGGTCTCGACCGCCTCCAGCAGCGGGCCGATGACCTTGCAGGGGCCGCACCAGGGCGCCCAGAAATCGACCAGCACGGGCGTGTGCATCGACGCTTCGATGACTTCGGTTTCAAAGTTGGCGACGGTGACGTTGATCATGGGGAAAGGCTCTGGAAATGGGCGCACACCGCAGACGGCGGGGCGCGAAACGTAAAATCGACACTTTACCGGAGCGGGCCGATTCCCCGAACCGGTCCCCCACGCCGGCCCGTTGACCGCCCGGCAGAAAGCCCCTCCATGAGTTCCATCCAGGTGGGCGTGGTCATGGGTTCCAGCAGCGACTGGGACACCATGCAGCACGCCGTGCAGATCCTCAAAGATTTCGGCATCGCGCACGAGGCGCGCGTGGTCTCGGCGCACCGCATGCCCGACGACATGTTTGCCTACGCCGAAGCCGCCGTCGGCCGCGGCCTGAAGGCCATCATCGCCGGCGCGGGCGGCGCGGCCCACCTGCCCGGCATGATCGCCGCCAAGACGGTGGTGCCGGTGCTGGGCGTGCCGGTGCAATCGAAGGCGCTGTCGGGTGTCGATTCACTGCACAGCATCGTGCAGATGCCCAAGGGCGTGCCGGTGGCCACGTTTGCCATCGGCGCTGCCGGTGCCGCCAACGCGGCGCTGTTCGCGGTGGCCCTGCTGGCGAACGAAGACCCGGCCCTGAGAAAGAAGCTGGAAGAATTCCGCGCCGCGCAGACCGAAGCCGCGCGCAACATGACCCTGCCCACCTGATCCCATGAGCCTCAAACCCCTCTTGCCCGGCGCCCTGTCGGACCGTGGCCAGCAGATGACGCTGGGTGTCATGGGCGGTGGCCAACTCGGCCGCATGTTCGTGCAGGCCGCGCAGGCCATGGGCTATTTCACCGCCGTGCTGGACCCCGATCCGGCCAGCCCGGCCGGGCTGATCAGCCATTACCACATCGAAACGCCCTACGACGACGAACAGGGGCTGGCGCAGCTGATGCAGCGCTGCGACGCCATCACCACCGAGTTCGAGAACGTGCCCGCGCCAGCGTTGCTCACGCTGGGCGCCCACCGCCCGGTGGCGCCGTCGTCGGCCTGCGTGGCCGTGGCGCAGGACCGCATCCAGGAGAAGGCGCACTTCGTGGCCTGCGGCCCGATCAGCGGCGTCTACCCCGCGCCCTATGCCGCGATCGGAACGCCCGAGTTGCTGGCCGCTGTGCCGGCCGATCTGCTGCCCGGCATTATGAAGACCGCACGCCTGGGTTACGACGGCAAGGGCCAGATCCGCGTGAAGACCCGCGAAGAGCTGGCTGCTGCCTGGGACCAGCTGGGCAAGGTGCCCTGCGTGCTGGAAAAGCTGATGCCGCTGCAGAGCGAATGTTCGGTGCTGGTGGCGCGCGGCGCTGACGGCCAGGTGGTCGCCTTCCCGGTGCAGAAGAACACCCACCACGACGGCATCCTCGCCATCACCGAGGTGTACGAGGGCGCCGTGCCCGCCGATCTGGCCGCGCGTGCGCAGACCAGCACGGTGGCGATCGCGAACCACCTGAACTACATCGGCGTGTTGTGCGTCGAGTACTTCGTGGTCGACAACGGCCAGGGCGGCAGCGACCTGATCGTCAACGAGATGGCGCCGCGCCCGCACAACAGCGGCCACTACACGCAGAACGCCTGTGACCTGTCGCAGTTCGAGGCCCAGGTGCGCGCACTGGCCGGCCTGCCGCTGCCCCTGCCGCGCCAGCACAGCCCGGCCATCATGGTCAACCTGCTGGGTGACCTCTGGTTCCAGCCCAACGGCGTGCGAGCCCAGGCCAGCGAACAGCCGGTGTCGCCACCTTGGGCGCAGGTGCTGGCCCTGCCCGGCACCCACCTGCACCTCTACGGCAAGCTCAGCGCCCGCAAGGGTCGCAAGATGGGCCACCTGAACATCACCGGCGCTTCGGTGGCGCGGGTGCGCGAGACCGCGGCGCAGGTGCTGACCTTGCTCGGTCTTCCCGCGCTGCCCTGACTCCATGCCGCTTGTCCTGAACGCCAGCGATCCGGCGGTCATCGAAGCCGCTGCCCAGCGCCTGGCCGCGGGCTCGCTGGTCGGCATGCCCACCGAAACCGTCTACGGCCTGGCGGCCGATGCCGGCAACGCCAGCGCGGTGCGGCGCATCTTCGAGGCCAAGGGTCGGCCGAGCGACCACCCGCTGATCGTGCACATTCCGCCCGCCGAGGCGGGCGACTGGATCGCTGCCGCGGCGCCGTTTGCGCGCGAAGTGCCGGCCTTTGCCGCTGCGCTGATGCAGGCTTTCTGGCCCGGCCCACTCACGCTCATCCTGCCGCGCCGAGCCGAGGTGGCGGCGGTGGCGGCCGGTGGTCAGGACTCGGTGGGCCTGCGTTGCCCGTCGCACCCGGTGGCGCAGGCGCTGCTGGTGGCGGCGCGGGCGCATGGTGTGCACGGCGTGGCCGCGCCCAGCGCCAACCGCTTCGGCCGTGTCAGCCCCACCACCGCGGCGCACGTGGCCGAAGAATTTGTCGATCTGATGGACGACGCGCTGCTGATCCTCGACGGCGGTGCCTGCCCGGTGGGCATCGAATCCACCATCGTGGACTGCTCACGCGGCGCCCCGGTGCTGCTGCGTCCCGGCATGCTCACGCCGGCGCAGATCGAGGCGGCCTGCGGCCAGCCGCTGCGCGAACGCGACGAGGCCGCGCCGCGCGCCTCGGGCACGCTGGAGTCGCACTATGCGCCGCGCGCCAAGGTGCGGCTGATGGCGCCACAACCGCTGCAAGCGGCGCTCGACGTGCTGGGCCCGGACGCGAAACACATCGCGGTCTACGCCCGTTCGCCCTTGAAGACGGCGCGTGGTGTTGTCCTGCGCCGCATGCCAGACGACGCGGCCCAGGCCGCGCAGGCACTGTTTGCCGTGTTGCGCGAGCTCGATGCCACGGGCGTCAAGCTCATCTGGGTGGAAACGCCACCCGAAGGCGCCGACTGGGACGGCGTGCGCGACCGCCTGCAACGCGCAGCGGCTTGAAGCGAAACACCCCTTGCGCCGCTTCGCGTCACCCCCCTCAAGGAGGGCGGCACTGGCCGTCCGGCACAGCCGGCCCGGCGGTGCACTGGGCTGCACCGTTTCGTGCGTCGAGGTGGCGCTTCAGGAACGCCCGAAGCGCAGCTTCATGCTCAGGATGGTCAGTGCCAAGACCAGGGTGATCGCATTGGCCACGACCACCGGCCAGGCGCTGACCAGCAGGCCGTAGGCCAGCCACATCGCGATGCCCAGCGTGAAGGTGCTGTACATGCCCAGCGAGATGCCGCTCACGTCCCGTGTCTGGAACGTGTGCCAGACCTGGGGCACAAAGCTGAAAGTCGTCAAGAAAGCGGCGAAGTAGCCGATAAGGTCGTCAGGGCGCATAGCAGCGCATGATAGGAGTGGCGATGGTTTCATGCTTGCCACCCGACCGATATCCATGATTCTTCAACGCCAGCCGAGTACCGCCGTGAAACCTTCACTGTTGACCCAAAGAAGCACCGCCGACGACAGCCTGGCCATCAACAGCGAGACCCTGCACCAGTACTACTGCACGGTGCAGTCCGACGTGCATCCCCAGACGCTGGTGGACGAGGCCATGAACCGCCGCCAGGCGCATGCCCTGGTGGCGCGTCGCAACCGGAGCCGCCTGTCGGGCTGGACCGTTTTCGCGCTGCTGGCCCTGGCGATGGGTGGTCTGGTCTTGTTGCTGGGCTAAGAGACTCAGCGAACGCCGCTCAGTCCGGCTGGGCGGCCACCCATTCCACCAGCGCTTCCAGCGCCGGGCGCGCGGCGCTGGCGTTCGGGTGGTTGATGAACCCGACCACCGCGTAGCGCGTGCCGTTCGCCGCATTCACGTAGCCGGCCACGCCGGTCACGTCGCGCAGCGTGCCGGTTTTGAGCCAGGCGTTGCCGTGCGCTGGACTGCGCGGCGAGCGGGCGATGCGCGCCGCCGTGCCGCTGACACCCGCCACCGACAGCGACTGCACGAACTGCGCGCCCTTCGGGTGGGCCGCCGCGTGGCGCAGCAGGCCGGCCAGCGCGTCGGCGGTGATGCGTTCGTCGCGCGAGAGACCCGAGCCGTTGTCCATGACCGGCGGGGCGTGGCGGATGCCAAAGGTGGTTTTCCACCAGCGGGCGACCACTTCGCGTGAGCGCTCGAACCCGCCCGTGCGCAGTGGTGTGATGTGTTCACGCGGCACGGTTCGCGCCTCCTGCCGCACCGGGTTGAGCCGGCCCAGCGTGAGGAACACCTGTTGCGCCATCACGTTGTTGCTCCACTGGTTGACGTCGGTGATGATGTCCGAAAGCGGCAGCGAATGGGCTTCGTGCAGCAGGGTGGCGCCGGGCGGGGTGAGTCCGCTGCGCACCTGTCCGGTGAGGGCACCGCCGCTGGCGCGCCACAGGCCTTCGAGGGCTCGCGCGGCGTAACTCGCCGGGTCCTGGTAGGCCACGGGCCAGACGCGTTCGCCGCAAGTCTGCGGGAACTGGCCCTCGAAGCGGATGGTGTTGGCGTCGTCAAAACGCGCCTGCAAGGCGCCGCGCCAGTCGCCACAACCCTGGCGCGAGAGCGGCACGGTGGCATCGATCACCAAGCCGGCCATGGGCGGCTCGCTCAGCACGTGGGCGACGCCCAGGGCGCTGTCGGGCTGAAACTTCAGCACCACCGACTTGAAGTTCACCAGCAGCGCGTCGGGGCTGGCGTTGTAGGGCCGCAGGGCCTCGCCGTCAAAGGCGCCGGGGTCGCGCGCGGGCAGTTCGAAGGCGCTGTGGTCCAGCACCAGGTCGCCCAGCACCACCTGCACACCCCGGTCCTGCAGGGCGAAAAAAGCCGTCTGGATGCGTTCCAGCACCAGCTTGGGATCGCCTCCGCCCTGGATGTAGAGGTTGCCGCGCAGGGCCCCTTTGTCCATGGCACCGTCGGTGTAGAAGCGCGTGCGCCAGGTGAAGTCGGGGCCCAGCAGGTCGATGGCGGCGTAGGTGGTCACCAGCTTCATGACCGAGGCCGGGTTGATCGGCTGCTCGGCGCGGTGGCGCAGGCGCTCGCCGCTGTCGCCAGACACCGGCACGACCAGGGCCGACACGGCACTGGCGGGCACCGCGGCACGCCGGAGCGCGGCTTGCACCGACGGGGGCAGGGCGTCATCGGCCAGCGCCGTGACCGGAAGCGCCAGCGCCGCGAGCAGGCCTGCGCCCAGCGCGCGCCACCCGGCGGACCTCAGGGCAGGGCGCTGGTGTCGGGTAGGTTCGGAAAGCAAGCGGGTCCACATGGGTGGGATTATGGAACCGGGTGGTGGGCGGGTGTGGGCCTGAACGGCCCGCTCCGGTGGGTGCTTCGCGCAATAGCACACGCCAGGGTGGATGCCCCGACGAACGCGGCCAAGGATGTGGCTCACCGATAATGGTCAGATGCCTTCTGCCGCCACCCCTGCTTCTGCCCCGCTGCGCCTGCTGGCCATCGAAACCAGCACCGACACCCTCTCGGTGGCGGTGGGCGGCGGCGCGCCGGGGGATGCGCTGTGGCAGCACACCGGTCCGGGCGCCGCGCAGGCCTCGGCCACCCTGTTGCCCGTCGTGCAGGCGCTGCTGGCGCAGGCCGGTTGGACGCTGCCGGGGCTGGATGCCCTGGTGTTTGCGCGCGGTCCGGGCTCGTTCACCGGCTTGCGCACCGCTTGCGCCGTCGCCCAGGGCCTCGCCTATGGTGCGAGGGGGGCGGGGCGCGAAGGGGGTGTGCCGGTCCTGCCAGTCGATACCCTGCTGGCGCTGGCCGAAGAAGCGCGCCACCAGCGGGCGCTGGCCGGGCAGACACCGCCCCGCGTGATCGCAGCCCTGCTCGATGCGCGCATGGACGAGATGTACGTGGCGCTGTACGCCTGCGGCCCGCAGGGGCTGGACCCGGTGCCGTTGCAGCCGCCGTGCCTGTGTGCGCCGCCCGATCTGGGGGAGTGGCTGCAGCAAGGTTTTCCGCAGGCGCTGACGCCGGGCGACTGCCTGCTCGCCGGCAATGTGTTTCACAGCTACGGCGCGCAGTTCAGCGACCTGGCCGGCGAGCGCCAGACCGCCCTGCCCACGGCGGCGGCCTTGCTGCGGCTGGCGCCGGCGCTGCTCGCTGCCGGTCTTGCCGTGGCGGCGCACGAGGCGCTGCCGCTCTATGTGCGTGACAAGGTGGCGCAGACCACGGCCGAGCGTGAACGCCTGCGGCTGGAGCAGCTGGTGCGCCTGTCTGCGCCCGTGTCGGCGGTGACGCCGCTGGATGCCTGACCGGTGGCGAACATGAACCGTTCTGTCGAGACGTCTCCCGTCAGCGCGACCCAGGTGCCCGTGTGGTCCGCGGGTGACTGGCCGCGGGCCGACGCCAGCGCGCGCCCGGCACCGGCCGTGGAGCGGCGCATCGTCTTCGAGCCGGTGACCGATGCCGACCTGGACGCGGTGTGCGAGGTGGAAAAGTCCGCCTACACCCACCCCTGGACGCGCAAGCACTTCGCCGATTCACTGGCCTCGGGCTATCCGGCGGTGATGTTGCTGGGCGAAGCCCTGCCGGGCGAGGCGGTGCATCCCCGGCGGCCCGACGGCCGCGTGCTGCTCGGCTACCTGGTGGCCATGCCCGGCGTGGACGAGGTGCACCTGCTCAACATCACCGTGGCGCCGGCGCACCAGCGCCAGGGCTGGGCGCGCTTCATGCTCGACGCGCTCATGCTCTGGTCGCGCGGGCAGCGGGCCCAGTGGCTGTGGCTGGAGGTGCGCGCCAGCAACACACCGGCGCGCGCCCTGTACGAACGCTATGGCTTCCAGCAGGTGGGCGTGCGCCGCGGCTATTACCCGGCCAGCCACTTCCAGCGCGAAGACGCGGTGGTCATGAGCCTGAACCTTGTGGCGCTGGCCGATGGCGGGAGCGCTGTATGAACGACACCGCGGACCAGCCCGACACCTCGTTCGTGCCGCAGCTCGATGCGCGTCAGCGCGCCATGCTGGCCGAGATGGGGGTACGCGTCTGGGCGCCCAAGCCGCCTGTGGCCGCCCCGTTCACGGCGCCTGCGCACGTTGCGGTCAAAGCACCACCCGCCTCGGTGGAGCGCGCACCCGCACCCTCGTCAGTGCCAGCGCCCGCTGCGCCAGCGTCCCGACCCGCACCCGTGCGCGCGCCGGCCAACGAAGCGGTCGCGCCAACCCAGCCCGCCGCCGCTCCGGCCAGGCATCGGCCCGCGGGTGTGGACGCCATGGACTGGCCGGCGCTGGAAGCCGCCGTCGCGGGCTGCGAAGCCTGCGGCCTGTGCCGCAGCCGCCAGAACACCGTGTTCGGCGTGGGGGACCGCCAAGCCGACTGGATGGTCATCGGCGAAGCGCCGGGCGAAAACGAAGACCTTCAGGGCGAACCCTTCGTGGGCGTGGCCGGCCAGCTGCTCGACAACATGCTGCGCGCCATCGGTCGCAGCCGCACCGGCAGCGGCGCGCAGGCCACCTTCATCGCCAACGTGCTGAAATGCCGCCCGCCGGCCAACCGCAACCCGCTGCCGGAAGAAGTGGCGCAATGCGAGCCTTACCTGGCGCGCCAGGTGGCGCTGGTGAAGCCGAAAATCATCCTGGCCATGGGCCGCTTTGCGGTGCAGTCCTTGCTGCAGACCAGCGAACCCATCGGCAAGCTGCGTGGCCAGGTGCACCGCTACCAGGGCGTGCCGGTGATCGTGACCTACCACCCGGCCTACCTGCTGCGCACGCCCTCCGACAAGGCCAAGGCCTGGGCCGACCTGTGCCTGGCGCTGGAGACCGCCGCCGCATCACCCGACACCCCCTGACGCAGTCCGAAAGTCCGGACCTGGTGGGCTGGGGACCCACGATCGGCCACTGTCAAATCTGACGCCGTTTGACGCCGTTCGCCCGGCGCCCGAGGCAACACTGAATCGCCCGCTTGAGGGTGTCATTCCGTGTTGCCACCATGAAAACCCCATCCCTGTCTGTACCGGCCCGGTCGGGCCCTGCGCTGGTTCGCCAGCCCGCCGATGTTGACCCGCCGAACCCGGCCCTGCCAGCGGCAGCCGAGGCCGCTTTGGGCATCGCCGAGGCCTTCATGCAGCACCTGCAACCGCAGATCGCCCGCACCGAGCTCCAGCGCCGGGAGATCTACCGTCTGCGGCACCAGGTGTATTGCGAAGAGCTGCACTACGAGGCCCTGCACGCCCTGCGCGAAGAGCGCGATCCGTTTGACGCCCAGGCCGTGCACTGCGCGGTGCGCCATCGCCGCTCGGGCGTGCTGGCCGGCACGGTGCGGCTGGTGGGCAAACGCGGGCCCCACGATCGCTTGCCGCTGGAGACCCACTGTGCCCAGGCACTGACCCACCCCAGTCTGTTGCCGCACCACTTTGAACCACACGAAATCTGCGAGATCTCGCGCCTGGCGGTGCCCGCGACCTTTCGCCGGCAGACCCCGGAGGCGGCCGAAGGCGCCACCGTGACCGGCGGGTTCTCGGAGCAGGAACTGCGCAGCTTTCCGGCCATCGCCATCGGCCTGTACATGGCGGCGGTCGCCCTGTCGCACGAGACGCAACGCCACCACGTGTTCGTGATGATGGAACCCCGGCTGGCGCGTGGGTTGGCCTTTGTGGGCATCCGCTTCCAGGCCTTGGGCGAGGCCATCGAATACCACGGCAAGCGCGCGGCCTACTACATCGATTCCCGGCAGGTGCCGTCGCAGCTCGCGCCCGCCTACCTGGATCTGCTGCAGGTCATCGCCAGCGAGCTTTTCCCCCGACCGCTGACGGCCGCGCATCCCGCGTTGGCCACAACACCGTCGCAATCGCCAGCATCACCAGCACCACCGCGGTCCAGTCCTGCCAGTGCAGCACCTCGCCCAGCCACCAGGCGCCGCTGAACACGCCCAGCACCGGGATGAACATCACCGACAGCGTGGAAGCGATCGGTGGCAGGTCGCGCGCCAGCATCAGCCACACCACCTGGGCGAACGCAAACACGCCGATGGCGTTGTAGACGATGGCGCCCCAGATGGGCGCCGAGGGCATGATCCAGGCATCGCGTTCGAAGACCACGGCCAGCAGCGTCATCCACAGCGTGGTGACCAAGGTCATCCAGAACGAGATCGCCAGCGTCGGGTGCGCGATGCCGGTGCGGCGCATCAGCTGCGTGCCCAGCGCCCAGGTGGCCGCGGCCACCAGCATCATGGCCACGCCCAGCGGCCGGCCCGACAGCGTGCTGATCTCGTGCCAGAGCAGCAGCACCACGCCCAGCGCCGCCGCAACCACGCCGAACCAGGCGCGGCCCGCCAGCCGCTGGCCGAACCACGCTGCGCCGAGCAGCGCGGAAAACACCGGCATGGTGTAGCCGAGGATCGCGGCCCGGCCGCTGGAGAGCGACTGGATCGCCAGGATCGCCAGCGTGTGCCAGAAGAACATGTTGCTCACCGTGAGCACGGCCAGCTCGCGCCAGTGAACCCGGTCAATGCGAAACGGCACTTTGCGCCACACCAGAAAAAGCCCCAGCACCGGCAGGCCCAGCCACATGCAGATGGTGCGGAAGGTGAGCGGAGGAAAGCCGGTCACGCCGATCTTCATGATCGGCCAGTTGAGGCCCCAGACCAGGGTGAGCAGGACGAGCAGGATGAGTTGCTGGCGGGACAGGGCGTGCATCGATCCGATCTTAGGGGGCTTTTCGGCGCCAGCCTGTCGCCGGGTGCCACCTTAAAATCGGGCCATGACATTTCTCGACATGCTGGGCGCGGCAGAGCGCCAGAACCAGTCCCTGCTCTGCGTCGGCCTGGACCCGGACCCGGCGAAGTTTCCCGCCCACCTCAAGGGCGACGCCAGCCGCATCTACGACTTCTGCGCCGCCATCGTCGAGGCCACGGCCGACACCGTGATCGCCTTCAAGCCGCAGATCGCCTACTTCGCCGCGCACCGCGCGGAAGACCAGCTCGAACGCCTGATGGCGCACATGAAACGCGTGGCACCGCAGGTGCCGGTGATCCTCGACGCCAAGCGCGGCGACATCGGCAGCACCGCCGAGCAGTACGCCATCGAAGCCTTCGAACGCTACGGCGCCGATGCGGTGACGCTCTCGCCCTTCATGGGCTTCGATTCGGTGCAGCCCTACCTGAAGTACCACGGCAAGGGCGCCTTCCTGCTCTGTCGCACCTCCAACCCCGGCGGCGACGACCTGCAGAACCAGCGCCTCGCCTCGGTGGACGGCCAGCCCTTGCTGTACGAACACGTGGCCCGGCTCGCGCAAGGCCCGTGGAACCTGAACGGCCAGCTCGGCCTGGTGGTGGGCGCCACGTACCCCGAAGAAATTCGCCGCGTGCGCGAACTCGCGCCCACGCTGCCGCTGCTGATCCCGGGCGTGGGCGCGCAGGGCGGTGACGCCGTGGCCACCATCCGAGCCGGTTACCGCCGGCAGGGCGATGCGACCACCGGACCGGTCATCGTCAACAGCTCGCGCGCCATCCTCTACGCGTCCAGCGGTGACGACTTCGCCACCGCCGCGCGCCGCGAAGCCCTGCGCACGCGCGACGTGTTGGAAGCCGCCCGGGGCTGAGTGTTCTCGGGCGCTCAGGCGGAGTGCTTGCCCGCAGGCGACAGCCCGCGGGCACCGCCCTGTCTACCATGCGGCTTTCCTTGCAATGGGACGCCGCATGATTGACCTCTATACAGCCGCCACGCCCAACGGACACAAGGTGTCCATCGCGCTCGAAGAGCTGGGCTTGCCCTACACGCTCAAGGTGCTGGACCTGGCGCAGAACGAGCAGAAGACGCCCGCCTTCCTCGCCATCAACCCCAACGGTCGCATCCCCGCCATCGTCGACCGCGAAGCCGACGATTTCGCGGTGTTCGAGTCCGGCGCCTGCCTGATTTACCTCGCCGAAAAGACCGGCCGGCTCATGCCCGCGGATGCCAAAGGCCGCTCGCGCGTGCTGCAGTGGCTGATGTTCCAGATGGGGGGCATCGGCCCGATGATGGGCCAGGCCAATGTGTTCTTCCGCTATTTTCCCGAGAAGATCCAGCCCGCCATCGACCGCTACCAGGGCGAGTCCAGGCGCTTGTTCGGCGTGCTCGACGGCCAGCTGAAAGACCATGAATACCTGGCGGGTGACTACTCCATCGCCGACATCGCCAACTGGGCCTGGGTGCGCACGCACCGCTGGTCGGGCGTGGAGATCGACGACCTGCCGCACCTCAAACGCTGGCGTGATGCGATCCGCGCTCGCCCCGCGGTGCAGCGCGGCATCGAAATGCCGCCGTCGAAGGTGGACCTCACGCGCGACGGCGACGCGGGCGCACAGCGCTTCGCCGAAGACGCGCGCCGCATGGTGGAAATGGGGCAGAGCCGGAAGGGGACGCAGCCATGAGGCTCTTCATCGCGCCCCGCGCGCCCAACCCGCGCCGCGTGCTCATGTTCCTGGCCGAAAAGGGTGTGCAGCTCCCGCTGGAACACGTGGACCTGAACGCGCAGGAACACAAGGGCGCCGCGTTCCGTGCCAGGAGTCCGCTGGCGCGTGTGCCCGCACTGGAGCTGGACGATGGCCGCACGCTCAGCGAGACGCGCGCGATCTGCACCTACCTCGAAGGCCTGTACCCCGAGCCCAACCTGATGGGCACGGACGCCACCGAGCGCGCCTTCATCGAAATGGCCGACCGGCGCGTGGAGTGGTATTTCATGCTGCCGATCGCCCATTGCGTGCGCCACACCCACCCGGGGCTGGCCACGCTGGAACAGCCGCAGTTCCCCGAGTTTGGCCGCTCGCAGGGCGAAAAACTGCGCGAGACCGCGGCCTGGCTCGACAGCGAACTGCAGCGCCAGCCGTGGGTGGCTGGCGAGCGTTTCACCATCGCCGACATCACGGCATTCTGTGCGCTGGAGTTCGCGAAGCTGATGCGCTTCAACGCGGGTGAAGAAGGCTTTGGCGCACTGCAGGCCTGGCGCGACCGGATGGCCGAGCGGCCGAGCGCGAAAGCCTGACCGGTCAGTCCTGTTGCGTTGCGCGGGACGCGTCCAGTTGCGCCTTGGCGCTCTGGGCCAGCGCCACCTCGCCCGGTGTCTCGGGCGTCCAGCTGTCCACCGGCATGGGCCGGCCGTGCGAGTCCACCGACACGAAAACGATCAGGCATTCGGTGGTCTTCTGCAACTGGCCACCCTTCATGTCGCCGCTGCGCACCTCGACCGCGATGTTCATGCTGGTGCTGCCGGTGTAGGCCAGCCGCGCTTCGACCTCGACCAGATCGCCAATCATGATGGGCCGGTGAAAGCGGATGCCGCCCACGTACACCGTCACGCAGTAGCGCTTGGACCAGCTGGTGGCGCAGGCGTAACCGGCCTCGTCGATCCACTTCATGACCGTGCCGCCGTGCACCTTGCCGCCGAAGTTGACGGTGCTGGGTTCGGCCAGGAAACGGAGGACGATGGCGGACATGGGGCGGGCTTTCAGGTGCGTTTGTGGAGCGTGGATTGTCGCCAGTCTGCGCCGGTTTTGCTCAGCGCCGCCTGGTTTTTAGTCCCAGGCGGCGATGGACCGCAGCAGTTGCCGTTGCACGCCGGGCAGATCGGCCAGGTGCACCGCCGTCAGTTCTTGCAGGCGACCGATCACCTTCTGCCCGGCCGGCGCGGGTGCGTTGGCGAGCAGACCCTGAGCGGTGTGCAGATCGTTGAGGGTGCCGAGCACATCCTGGGCGCGTTTGAGTGACGCGCCGCCCCGCTGCTGTGGCGGCAACAGGCTGGACAGGAACGACTGGGCGTAGCGCAGCTTCTTGAGTTCGATGCGCAACGCGTGCCGCTCGGTGGCCGCTTGTCGCGCCGCGAGGTGCACCGCGCGCTGCAGGCGGCGGTGCCGTTGCTGCAGGGTGGTGTGCGCCCAGTCGGACAGCGCTGGCTGACCGGCTCGGGGCGCCTCGCCCTGCAGCGCCAGCAGCGCGCGCACGAAGGCCAGCTGGCCGAGTGCAAAGGCGGGTTCGGTCAGCGCCTGGCGGGCGCGCTGGTTGGCGTCATGCCGCATCTTCGTGACCCAGCGCGTCAGGGTTTCCGTGCGCGGTCCGTCGCCCAGCAACTGGGGCAGCCAGGTCGTGGCCAGCACGTCCCAGTTGCGCGCGTCGCCGAGTTGCCCGGCCGCGGCCTGCCAGTGGGCGCTCCAGTGGGCCGAGAAGCGGCGCGGCAGAAAGGGGCGGAACAGGCGCAACCCGGTGCGCAGGCGGCGCAGCGCCACCCGCGCCTGGTGGATGTATTCCGGGTCGGGCAGGGGGCCGGTTTCGGGCGTTTGCAGCAGCGCCAGCACGTTGCCTTGCAGCTGGGCCAGGCAGGCCAGCGCCGTGACGCAGAAGGCCTGAACCGGGTCGCCGTCGGCGGGCAGTTGCAGCGGCGCTTCGCGCAAGGGTTCGGGCCGTTTGCCCAGAAACAGGGCCAGGCCGCGCTCGGCCTTGCTGCGGTCCGAGGGATAGAGCCAGAGGCCCTGGGCGCTCCAGCCCCGAGGCCCGAGGGCCAGCGTGTGGGCCAGGTCGAGCAGGGCGTCCACCGGGCCGCTCTTGAGTTCCAGTTCCAGTTCCAGAATGGGTTCATGGCGGGTCACACCGGCGCGGGCACCGGCCGGGCGGGTGGTGATGCGGCCTTCGTCCAGCGCCACTTCGATGTGCGCCCTGCCGTGGTCGAGCTGCCAGCTGCGGCGCAAGAAGTCGGTGCGGAACAGGGGCACCAGCCGGGGTTTGAGTCCGGTCAGCGTGCGCGCAAGTGCGGCATCGTCCACCAGCGAGGCGAAGTCCAGTTCACCGGCTTGCGTCGGGCCCTCCCACTCGCCGCGGCGCGACAGGCCGCCCGCGGACGCGCCCGCGGTCTTGACCGTGAGCAGCGTGCGGTGCCCCACCCGCCGCTCACGCACCGCGATGCGCTGCCGCATCAGCGCCAGATCGGGGGTGTCGAAGTAGGTGTTGAGCAGGCGCTGCCGCAGCGGCCCCTGCGCCGTGAGCAGCGGATGCGCCAGCAGCCGCGGCAGATCGCGGGCGAACAGCGCGAGTTTGAGTTCGGTTTCCTGTGCCATGTTTACCAGTTTGTCGCAATGGGGGGAAATCCGCTG
>Ga0209262_10000472_pt1 | contig 18396 bp, 19 predicted proteins | sample Lowcelwee11metaG_FD_187171 | JGI IMG/M metagenome (GOLD analysis project Ga0209262, IMG submission 187171) | Freshwater pond sediment microbial communities from the University of Edinburgh, under environmental carbon perturbations - Low... | ecosystem: Environmental > Aquatic > Freshwater >...
TTTCATGACGCGCGACAGTGCCTCAGCTGAAGTAAAGGAGTTACGTAACTGCCATCTCCAGTCATTCCATGAATCAGTGTTGGTTAGGGGGAAGTAGCGGCGTATGAATTCCGAACTCCGGTTGCTAACTAATTGATCGAGGGATCCGATCTGCGGGAAGATCATGGTACCCGCGCCAGGCTCCTCTTCCGAGGAGCAGCCCATGAGGCGGTTCTCAACATGAGCAACCGTAGCCTCTTTTCTGTTAGCGTTCATACTTCGGTAAATAAAACTTACCTTTTTTCTGGTTTTTAATTATTGCTGTTTGGTTATTAATAAATGTTACAAAATTTTTGTCTAAGATAAATAATGCTGTATCTGTCGTATTCCTTCGGAGTAAAAGATATTAACACGGCCATGCCATAAGTTAATCTCTGATTATCAATATTATACATCATATAAACCTGAGTTATTCACCGGTCTTTTTATGAGCATAAAACTGATACCCCGATATTGAGGCGCAAACTTAAATCAAAATTTGATATTCGGATACTTCAGGGAAAGAATTTTCAGATTTTTTTCAATCATCTGATCCCTCTGTGCAGCACACAGTTGAGTACGTCCCGCATCCTCGGGAGTATTCAATACATAATCAATAAGTTTTTCCATCGTTGTGGTAGCCACGTGCATTCTTGTATCTGAAGAGGCATAATAAACAAATACTGTGCCATCATCATCGGCTATCCAGCCGTTACTGAAGACTACGTTTGAGACATCTCCTACACGCTCTTCATCAAGAGGTTCAATGAAATGTCCCGAAGGTCTCCTGATCACTCTCCATGGCTCATCCAGGGCCGTAAGAAAGAGATATAGAGTGTACCTTAGTCCTGCCGCAGTCCGCCTCACACCATGCGCCAGGTGTATCCAGCCGTGTTCGGTCTTTAAAGGGGAAGGTCCCTGTCCGTTCTTGACCTCTTTGACAGTATGATATTTTCTTGCGTCAACAAGTATCTCCTCGCCAAGGACGGCATGCTCCATGCTTTCGCAGAAACCGGCACTGATGCCGCTGTCTCCGGTCTCGATGAATCCGGATTGAGGCCTCGTATAGATCATGTACCTTCCTTTTACGAATTCGGGATGAAGGACACAGTTCCTCTGCTGCGCAGCTGTTGAGACAAGGTCATCAAGCCTTTCCCACCTGTCAAGGTCCCTGGTCCGTGCAATGCCGCAGCTGGCCAGAGCGGCAGACGAGTCATCAGGCTTGCTGAGGTCTTTCCGCTCTGCACAAAACAGTCCATAGATCCATCCATCCTCATGCTGCGTCAGCCTGATGTCATATACATTCATTTCAGGATCACCATTCACCGGCATCACAATAGGATGATCACGAAACTTCCACTGATCAATTCCGTTAGGGCTCTCTGCCACAGCGAAGAATGACTTGACATCGAATCCCTCCGTCCTGACTGCCAGACAGTATTTGCCGTTCAGCTTAATTGCACCTGCATTGAAGGTTGTGTTGATCCCCAGCCGTGTCATGAGGTGGGGGTTGGTGTTGTAATCAAGGTCATACCTCCAGAACAGCGGAGTATGGTCACGGGTAAGTACAGGATAAAGATACCTGTCATATATTCCGTTTCCACCTGACTGCTTGATATTCTGACGCTCAATAAGCTGTCTATGCTCCTTAAAAAGCATCTCAACCCTTGCATCAAATTCTTCTCTCTTCATTTTAAAGGCCTTGAATTATTGCGCAAATATAACGGATAAAGAAACCCGATATTACCTCGCAGCCTGACAGTAATTTTATTGTACAAACTTTTATAAATTGCCATCTGAACCAATTACAGGGATAAAAATGAGAATTGACGGTTTAACTTTACTTGCCGCCGGCTTAATGTGTCTTTGTTCCTGCGGCAGACAGGCAGAAGTAAAAGAGTATATGATCGTAGGATATGTAGCGGGCTACAGGGGTTTCGATATGTCTAAAATTGACGCCACGAAACTCACACATATTAACTACGCATTTGCGAATATAATTGACGGAAGGGTGGAGTTTGATACCGCACGGATAGATGATACCGGGAGGAACATAGACGATATCAGTAAAATAAACGACCTCAAAAGGGTTAATCCTGACCTCAAAGTCCTTGTCTCAGTGGGAGGATGGGGATGGTCAGGCAATTTTTCCGATGCTGCTCTAACCGACTCATCCCGCACACGCTTTTCAGAAAGCGCGGCTGAGTTCATCCTTTCAACAGGGATTGACGGCATTGACCTTGACTGGGAATATCCCAACCAGGTAGGAGCAGGCAACATACACAGACCGGAAGACGTTGAGAACTTCACCCTCCTGCTTAAAGCAGTCAGGTTGCATATCGACTCGCTCGCACAGAGGCAGGGAAGAAATGAACCCTATCTTCTCACCATTGCTACCGGAGGAGACTCTGCATACATAGCCAATACAAAGCTTGGAGAGGCATCGCAGTACCTTGATTTTATAAATATCATGAGCTATGACCTCCATAATGGACTGACCTCTCAGACAGGGCATCACTCAAATCTGTTTTTATCAGAATGGGATTCACCTTTTGGCGACGCGACAGAGAGAAGTGTCAGGATGCATCTTGAGGCAGGGGTGAGCCCTTCAAAACTGAATATCGGTGTACCGTTCTACGGACGGATATGGCGTGGTGCGGAGCCGGTCAACAACGGACTCTACCGTGAAGCGAGGACAACAGGACAGTTTCTTCCTTATGCCGATGTCATTGCAGCTGTTGCAGATACGGCTTTCGTAAGGATCTATGACTCCTCCGCATGCTCACCGTTTCTCTGGAATGAAAGAGATTCCGTATTCATTTCCTATGACGATGAGATCTCTCTCGCTGCTAAGATGAAATGGGTTAAGACCAGGGGTCTGGCAGGAGTGATGTTCTGGGAATATGCTGAAGACCCTGATGGAAAACTGCTTGACATCATTGTCAGCGGATTGAAAAATGAAAAGAACGATTAGTGTTTTTGAAGACAGATAAAGTCAGGGAGCTTTTCCGGGATCTGCTGGCATCTGTAAAAGGGAGTGATCAGGATTTTACTGAGATACCGCTTCAGAGAGCCATTATTCTCCTGTCAGTGCCGATGGTTCTTGAGATGCTCATGGAGTCGGCGTTTGCCGTGGTTGACATCTTCTTCGTCTCCCGCCTGGGAACAGAAGCCGTAGCCACAGTAGGCCTCACCGAATCAGTATTGACCATAATCTATGCCATCGGTATGGGACTGGCTACGGCCACCACATCGCTGGTATCAAGAAGGATTGGAGAGAAGGATCCTGAGCAAGCCTCGCGCACTGCCTTTCAGGCAATAATTGCAGGTGTACTTGTCTCATCCGTGCTGGCAATAGCGGGGTACCATTTTGCGGGTGAAATACTCTCTCTGATGGGTGCGTCACCTGTCATGGTAGACGAACTCTCAGGATATACCTCCATAATGCTCGGATCAAACACTGTGATAATGCTGCTGTTTATCATCAACAGCGTATTCAGAAGCTCAGGTGATGCCGCCACGGCAATGAAAGTACTCTGGCTGGGAAACATACTGAATATCATTCTTGACCCTTGTCTTATCTTCGGATGGGGACCATTTCCGGAGATGGGAATCAAAGGTGCTGCTGTTGCTACAGTAACAGGGAGGGGCATAGCTGTTGTATGGCAGTTCATTATACTCTTCCGCGGACATAAGAGGGTCAAGCTCCGTTTAAGGCATATGGTTCCTGATCCGGTAATTATTGGCAAGCTTTTCAGGCTCTCACTTGGAGGGATAGGTCAGAATCTCATCGGCACCACAAGCTGGATATTCATGGTCAGAATAATCTCTGTGTTCGGAAGTGCTGCCATTGCGGGCTATACAATAGCGATCCGTATCGTGATCTTCGCACTTTTGCCCTCATCGGGGATTAGCAATGCGTCATCGACGCTTGTTGGGCAGAACCTTGGGGCAGGGAAGCCTGACAGGGCTGAAAAAGCCGCATGGAAGGTAGGCTGGGTAAACTCCGCCCTTATGGGCATCATAGGCCTTATACTGGTCCTGTGGCCTGAACCATTCATCAGGTTCTTTATTGATGACCCGGATGTCATTGCTGAAGGGATACCTGCGCTCCGCATTGTAAGTGCAGGATTCGTCTCCTACGCTCTCGGTATGGTAATGATAGGAGCCATTAACGGGGCTGGCGACACCATCACCCCTACAAAAATATTCCTTTTTGTGTTCTGGATGGTCGAGATACCTCTCGCATGGATCCTGGCATTACCGCTCGGACTGGATCAGTTCGGCGTATATTATGCGATAGTCTTCAGCGAGACGCTGCTGACAGTGACAGCCTGGCTGGTATTCAGAAGGGGAAAATGGAAGCTCAGGAGAGTATAGCCTCAATCAGATAAAGAAGAGGGCTATACCTGCGACGCTTATTACTGCGCCTATCACCTCGGCTGCGGTGATCTTTTCTTTGTTAAGCCAGACTGAGGGGGCAATAATCAAAATCGGTACGATAGACATAATCGTTGATGCTATCCCTGTTTCAGTGTGTCTTACCGAGAGCAGTGAGAATGAGATGCCGAGGAACGGACCGAAAAATGCTCCCAGCGATAGAGCCTTCATCGCCGGAGTGTTACGGAGTGATTCCCCTACCTGGCGCCAGCGTCTCATAAGGGTGATTATCAGTGAATAACCTGCTACGCCAGCAATGACCCTTATATGTGTCGAGGCAAAAGGATCGTAGCCTTCCATGCCATATTTGCTCAGCACCAGTCCCAGTGCCTGACCGAAGGCACCTATAAATGCAAATACCACTCCTGCAGGAGCAATCTTGATGGAAAGCCTCTCGCCTTTTACCGGCCTGTTGAAGATGGCCATGATGATGCCTGAAATGACAACGGCCATACCTGTCAGTTGTATCACCTCGAGCGACTCTCCAAGAATAATGTATCCGAAGAAGGCTGCCAGGGGAGGAACAAGTGTCATTATCAGCATGGCAAACCTGGAACCTATCAGCGCGTATGACCTGAAAAGATAGTAATCGCCCAGAACAAGACCTATTATTCCGGAGACAGCCAGCCATATCCAGTTATGACGGGAGGCATCGACAGGCAGAAAGTGACCGCGGCTGAAGAGTGTGAACAGTCCAATAAAGAGAAAAGCCAACACAAGCCTCATTATGTTGACTGTCAGTGAACCTATCTTGCGGCTTGCAGATTCAAACGCCAGTGCGGTGATTGTCCAGAAAACTGCCACTGCCAGAGCGGCAAATTCCCCCAGATGACTGGTTATATATTCCATTCAGGTTAAAAATATCAGGGCACAAAAATAGCAAAGAGATTGACTGTGATGTGTATTTACCGGTTAATAATTCCTAATTTTGGGAGAACCTTAAAACAAAACTCAATGGATGCAAAAATTAAAGCCATAGTATCGCATCTCTTCGGTATTGGCTGGCTGATAGCACTGATTGTAAATATGAGCAACAAAGAGGAATATGCGAGTTATTATATCAGGCAGAACCTTGGGATTATCATTTTCGGGATAGGTTTGAGTCTCCTTAATGTAATTCCTATTCTGGGTCAGATAGTCTGGGCAGTAGGAAGTGTTATCCTTTTTGTCTTCTGGCTGATGAGCCTGATCTGGTCTATTCAGGGCGAAATGAAGCCTGTTCCATGGGTTGGTGAACAGTTTCAGGCATGGTTTAAGGCATTCTGACCAGTTGAAGGCAGCATTAGTCCTGTTCAACAGTGCCTTAGTTGGGGCACTCACCACCTGCTGTACCACCGCAGATCGGGAAAGACCAAATATCATATTCATTCTGGCTGACGATCTTGGTTACGGTGACACCGGACCCTACGGACAGACAAGGATTGAAACGCCGAACATAGATCGTTTGGCAGAGAACGGGATCCGTTTCACCAGGCATTATTCAGGCTCTGCCGTCAGTGCGCCGTCACGGTGCGTTCTTCTGACAGGCCTGCATACGGGACACTCACAGGTCAGAGGCAATGACGAATGGGCAGAGAGGGGTGAGGTGTGGAACTACAGGGCGATGCTGGCAGACTCTGCACTTGAGGGACAGCGTCCCCTGGAGGGCGGCACCGTCACCATAGCCGGACTGCTCAAGGCAAACGGCTATGCTACCGGCGCGGTTGGTAAATGGGGCCTTGGCGCTCCTCACACAGAAGGGATACCAAACAAACAGGGGTTTGATTTCTTCTTCGGATACAACTGCCAGAGACAGGCACATACATATTACCCTGTACACCTCTACATGAACCAGGCCAGGGTGTATACCGGCAATGACACCCTTGCCCCGCATACCGGGCTGGACCCCGGAGCTGATCCGTATGACCCGTCAGGCTATGAAAAATTCAGTCTGGCCCATTATACCCCTGACCTCATGTTTGATGAGATGATCTCATTCATTGATGCGAACAGCAACAAGAGGTTCTTCCTATACTGGGCAACCCCTGTTCCCCACCTGCCACTGCAGGCCCCGGAGAGATGGGTTGAACATTATGTCCGTAAATTCGGAGACGAGGAACCTTACACCGGCGGTGAGGGATATTTCCCTGTCAGGTATCCGAGAGCAACCTATGCTGCAATGGTTTCATACCTTGACGAGCAGGTAGGCCGGCTCATTGGCCATCTGAAGGAACTGGGGATTTATGAAAACACACTGATCATTTTTACAAGTGACAACGGCCCGGCGTACAATGCCGGAACGGATTCTCCGTGGTTTGCAAGCGCTTATCCTTTCCGAAGCGAACGGGGTTATGTCAAAGGCTCCTTAAACGAAGGAGGTATAAGGGTTCCGATGATTGCCCAGTGGCCCGCGAAGATAAAACCCGGAAGGACTTCAGAACATATGTCTGCTTTCTGGGATGTGATGCCGACACTGTGCGAGGCGGCAGGTATTGATCCGCCTGATGGCATTGACGGCTTAAGTTTTCTTCCTGAACTTATAGGAAAAAAACAGGGAAGCCATGAATATCTTTACTGGGAATTCCCCGAGTCAGGAGGACAACAGGCTTTGATTATCGGTGATATGAAGGCGATCCGTAAGGAGATGCATGGAGGGAACACGGAATTCGAGCTCTACAACATAATTTCCGATCCGCAGGAGACACATAATGTCGCAGACCAATATCCGGAATTAATACAGAAGGTTAACGAAATTGCTGTAAAGGACCACCACAGATCATCAAACCCCCGGTGGAAGTTTGTGTCACTTGATGAATGATATAAGATTCCCGGCAGGGTTCGCAATCCCTGCCAGGATGGGCCGGGGGGCTCATCCGTCTCCTGAAACGGAGTTATATCATTGTCCGTCGAATCTTTTGATCCCGCTCATAAGATGACAGCCAGAGTGCAGAAAAGTCAGCTATATTTGCATGATTTGTAAATAATGGTGAGAGACCATCCATCTGATATTATATCCCGGTTCGACCCGGTGAGCCTGGAGGATATCGCAGCTGTAAGGCTTATGACGCGAATAGACAGGAAATACCTGTTTTCCGTAAGCAGGATGCCAGAGCTGCTTTCGAGCATCAGCAACGGTTATCAGATACTGGAGATTGAAGGTCAGAGAGAGTTCAACTACAAGACAGTCTATTTTGATACACCCTCACTGCTTTTCTATAACCAGCATGTCACAGGCAAGCTTACCAGGTATAAGGTAAGGATGAGGACTTATGAGACCAACGGCCTGACTTTCCTCGAGGTAAAGGAGAAATCAAACAAGGGTAGGACCTCAAAGACCCGTATAAGAAGTGACGAGACTGATCCTCAGGAAGATGAGCAGTCGCGCAGTTTTCTTCAGGAACTGGTATCTGCCGATGCTGCATCGCTGAAGCCGGTCATAAACACCGGATTTACCAGGATTACCCTGGTGAACCTGGCTGATGAGGAGAGGATCACTGTTGATTATAACCTTTCATGGCATAATTTCAGGGGAGGTGCCGTTGAAATGCCCTTCCTGGCCATCGCTGAAATAAAAAGGGATAGATCAAATGTCATGTCTTTGTTCTATCAGAAACTGAAAAGCATGGGTGTGCGAAGCACCGGCTTCAGCAAGTATTGCACCGGCATGGCAATGCTGAATAACATCCCAAAAAAGAACAATATAAAACCAAAAATACTACTCTTAAACAAGATCAGTAATGAATATGACAGGAATGGTTCTGCTTAACTACAGCGTAGCATCGTCAACGGAGTTATTTAATCTGCAGGCCATGCCTGAACTGATAATGCGTTTCGGGATAAACATGGTATCAGTGCTCCTCCTGGTGCGCTGGCTCTACTATACTTCAACCAGGAGAAAGGATTATCTCTTCACATACATCCTTATCTCCAGTGTCGTATTCCTTCTCTGTTATCTCCTTGAGAGCGTAAGCCTGCAGATCGGATTCGCCCTGGGACTTTTCGCGATCTTCGGAATAATAAGGTACAGGACCAATCCTATGCCAATCAGGGAAATGACCTACCTCTTTCTTGTCATTGGAATTTCAGTGATAAATGCGCTGACTGCCGTGACCGGCATTGCAGAGATCCTTTTTGCAAACGTGGCGCTCTTCCTTATTGTGTTTGGACTTGAGAAGGTATGGTTGCTGAGACATATCTCCTCAAAATCAATTGTTTATGAAAAGATAAACCTCATCACCCCCGATAAACGTGAAGAGATGCTTGCTGACCTCCGTGAACGCACGGGCATTGAGGATATCAAAAAGGTCGAGATAGGCCCGATAAACTTCCTGAAAGATACCTGCCGCATAATAATCTATTATGAGGATAAGGAGAGATCGGTCAACCTGGCTGATCTTAACGGAAACATAAAAACTGAGGATGAAGACGATGAATAAAAGACTGCTCCTCCCTTTTCTTGTTATCCTGCTCTCGTCTGCTGTGAGGGCACAGGATCCCGATTTCGGAATATGGTATGATCTCAAAGCAGATTACAAGTTCGGCAAAGGGTTCAGGGCTGACTTCGAAGGGTGCCTCAGAACTGTGAATGATGCTTCAGAGATAGACTCATGGTATATTGAACCCGGGATCAGGTACAAATTCAACGATTATTTCTCAGCAGGGGTTTATTACCGCTTCATTAATAAGATAGAGGATGACGGGAACTATTATGCAAGACACCGCTGGGCTCTTCAGGCTAAAGGTGATCTCCCCGTAGGAAGATTCACCCTCTCTCTCAGATACAGGTTCCAGGAACAGACAAAAACCTATCTTGAAGATGCCGGGGACGAGAAGACTATATGGTTCAGCAGGACAAGATTTGAGATTGACTATGATGTAAAGGGCCTTCCTCTGAAGCCCTATGCCAACGTCGAAGTATGGAACCAGGTCTTTGCCGATAATGGCATCTTCATTGACGAAACCAGGTACACCGTCGGTGCCGAATACAAAGTTTTCAAGATCCACTCTGTCGGCCTTGAATACATATACAATGTCAGCCAAATATCAAAGCCGAAGTACAGGAATATACTCTCAGTCATTTACTCGGTGAGTTTCTGAGATTGTGCGCTAATCTGAATTAATTCATATCAGTGGTACTTGTGTTCCGGTTCTTCGGAACAATTGGGCGCGGAGCGTGTTATATTCACAAAACTAGAACATAAATGACAAAATGGAATGCAGACCGGATCAGTGAACTGACCGGTAAAAGGGTTATAATAACAGGCGGGGCCAGCGGCATCGGATATGCGGCAGCAGTAAAGCTTGCAGCTAAAGGCGCTGAGGTTGTACTCGCCGTAAGACACACGGAAAAGGGAGAAAAGGCAGCTGCAAAGCTGAAGCTTTCAATTCCGGGCGCAAAGGTTACAGTAATGCACCTCGATCTGGGTGATCTTGACTCAGTGAAGCAATTTGCACAGCAATTTGCAGTACAAAACAGCAAGCTTGATATTCTTATAAACAACGCAGGGGTGATGGTGCCGCCATACCGTAAGACAGAGCAGGGTTTTGAGCTCCAGTTCGGCGTCAACCACCTGGGGCATTTTGTACTCACAGCGCTGCTGCTTCCACTGCTGTCAGCCACGCCCGGATCGCGCATTGTAACTGTAAGCAGTATTGCTGCAAGGAAGGCTAAAATTAATTTTGATAATCTCGACGGCTCTAAAGGGTACAATCCGATGAACTTTTACAGGCAGAGCAAACTGTCAAACCTGCTCTTTGGCATAGAACTACAGAATCGATTTAATGGGAATGGAAACAATCCGGTGAGCGTTGTTTGCCACCCGGGCATCAGTGCAACAAACCTCGTCTCAAGGGGTTCAGGGAAAGAGGCCGGGTGGCTTGTTAAGCAGCTTATGAAATTATTTATACAGTCGGCGGAGATGGGTTCGCTGCCCACTCTTTACGCTGCAACAGATCCCGGCCTGAAAGGCGGAGAATACATAGGACCTGCCGGCTGGCAGGGACACGGCGGGCACCCTGTCATAACCGACGAGGCAAAAAAACTGTTTAACTCTGACATCGCTGCAAAACTGTGGGAAGTGTCAGAGAAACTTACTGGAGTTCGGTTCCCGCTGTAACTTACTCATTGCAGGTTGTTGCATCTTGACAGATGTCAAATATCTGTTGTCGATTCTCATGCTTTAGTTTAACCTATAACCGGAGAAAATGAATGAAGCTGAATGATCTTAAAAGAATGGTGGCCCCACAGGCAAGCACTGAGAAGATGCCGGTCCTTTTTCTCGGTCATGGAAGCCCGATGAATGCCATTGAAGAGAACGAATTCGTCGCTGGTTTCAGGAAGATTGGAAGCGAGATAACCAGGCCCGTTGCCGTTCTGTGTGTTTCGGCACACTGGGAGACACGCGGCACTTTTGTGACCGCCATGGAAAGGCCCAGGACAATACATGACTTCAGCGGTTTTCCGAAGGCGCTCTATGAAGTTCAGTATCCAGCCCCGGGAGACCCTCGGCTGGCAGAAGAGACAAAAAGACTCGTAACAGGGAAAGAGGTAGGATTGAATGACAGCTGGGGCCTCGACCACGGAGCCTGGAGCGTGATACGGCACCTTTATCCCGATGCTGACATTCCTGTGATACAGATGAGCCTTGATTACAATATGTCACCACAGGATCATTATGACCTTGCAAAGGAGATATCACCGCTGCGCAGGAGCGGAGTGCTGATAGTCGGAAGCGGAAATATAGTTCATAACCTGAACCTGGTGGCGTGGGATAAACTTGACTCTGTTGATTACGGTTTTGATTGGGCCATTGAGGCAAGAGAGAAGCTTAACGGACTGATATTTACAGATAATCACCCCGCACTTATTAACTACAACAGTCTGGGAAGATCGGTTCAGCTCTCAATCCCTACACCTGAGCATTACCTCCCTTTGCTTTATGTGCTTGCGCTGAAGGAAAGAGGTGAGAGTATTACCATTTTTAACGACAAGCCTGTTGCAGGTTCGCTGACCATGACATCACTGAAAATAGACTGATACTGCTGTGAATAGAAAAGGCATTAAAAAATATTTGCCCAAATGTTTTTTTCAATGCTTAACCAAAAATCAGAGTAAGTGCCAGGTATTTTAACACCAGCCCTGCAACAGTCCAAAGTACAGCATCGAGTATCCTGTGACGCAGCATACCAGCTGCCAGGGAAATCACCGGAGAGGAGAGAGGCAGGGCGTTGAATGTAAAAATAGCAATGTTCCCGTATTTTCTTATCCTGTCCTCTGCCTTTTCATATCTTCTGCGACCGATCAGTGTGTCAATTATCCTGTCACTGAAAATGTATCCGATAAGGTAATCTATCGACTGCGACAGGAGGGCAGTGCCAAGGGCTACGAAATTAAGTGCCCATATACTTATGTCTCCTGAGAGATAGTATATAAAAGCCAGCTCCACTGGCATGAAAAGGAAAAAGAGATATCCTGAAGCATTTACAATGGCAAAGGACCATAATCCGTTTTCACGCGATCCGTAGTAAATGTCACGGCCTACTGTTAAAGATGCGATAGTGACGGCAATAGCGACCAGAAGGAATCCTATGACCCACTTCGTTATATCTGCCTTCTTCAGTCTCATTTTTAAGGTATCGGAGTTTTTTTATAAATGTAGCAATTTATCCTTCCGTTACAAGTTGTGGCGACTGAGCTACACAAAACCTATTACTTCCAGAGACAAAAAGGGTTCTTTGACAACCAGGAATTGTAGTATCGTCTGTCCTGTGTCACTTCCGGCCCCAGCCATGACGGCTTTTCGAAAGCCTCCTCAAAACTTGTGAGCTCGACCTCTGCAACGATAAGTCCGCTGTTGTCTCCGAAAAATTCGTCCACCTCAAAGGTATGTTTTCCCACAGGTATTATGTGCCTGATCTTTTCAATGATGCCTGACTCACACAGCTTTAACAAATCCTCAGCCTCATCCTGGTCGATCTCCCATTCCCATTCAAACCTCCCCGCACCTGACACGTCAGACTTTCCCTTTATGGTTAAGAACCCCCTGGTCCCTTTTATCCGCACTCTCACCGTGCGCTCCGGAACTGATGAAAGATAACCCTGTCTTACAGGTATTGACTCGACGATCTCATTCCTGAAATCCCCCGCTACCAGGAATTTTCTCTCTATTTCGATTGCCATCTTGACGGGGATTTGATTTGGACGCCCTTTGCAAAATTATTTTAATTTATCTCCACGGAGTGGTTGCGTATCTATTTTTTGTACTTTAGCACCTGATATGACAGGAAAAACTGCAAAATATAACTATTCGTTCAGCTTTTATTATTTCTATTACAGGAATGAGAGGGACTGACAGTTATATTGAAAGTTATTGGCAAAAAGAAATATAATCCAGAGGTCCCGTGAGAACGGGACTTTTTTTTTGACATGAACGAAGATACTATAAAACCTGCAGCACGGGCAAGCCTTGTCGAGGAATACTATTTTTCCCGCAAGCTGAAGCAGATAGCCGAAATGAGGCAAAAGGGTCTCAGCGTCATCAACCTGGGTATTGGGAGTCCGGACCTCCCTCCTTCAGAGCCTGTCATCGAGGCTCTGCGTTCCGCCACAGCAAATCCCGCCAACCATGGATACCAGAGCTACAACGGTATCGCTGAACTGCGAAACGCCTTTTCGGAGTGGTACAAAACCTGGTTCAGGGTTGAGCTGAACCCGTCAGACGAAATACTGCCGCTGATTGGATCAAAGGAAGGTATCATGCACATCAGCATGGCCTTTCTCAATCCGGGAGATGAGGCTTTGATACCCAATCCGGGGTATCCGACCTACGAGGCCGCGACAAAACTTGCCGGGGGAAAGGTAAGATATTACGATCTCACCGAAGAGGGCAGGTGGCTGCCTGAGATAGACAAGATAGAAGCTGCAGGAGTAAGCAATGTCAGAATAATGTGGGTGAATTATCCTCATATGCCTACAGGGACGAAAGCTTCACATGATGTATTCAGGGCACTTGTCTTTTTTGCCCGCAAAAACAGAATACTTCTTGTTAATGATAATCCGTACAGCTTCATCCTGAATGACGAATATGTAAGCATTCTCGCAGCGGAGGGAGCCAGGGAAACTGCCCTTGAGCTCAACTCCCTTAGCAAATCGCACAACATGGCAGGCTGGCGCATAGGCATGGTCGGAGGTCATGCTGATTATATAAGGTCCATTGTCAAGGTGAAAAGCAATATGGATTCCGGAATGTTTAAGCCTCTCCAGGAAGCGGCTGTCACTGCACTGCAGGCCCCGGGGTCACGGTATGAAGAGCTCAATAACATATACCGCAGCAGAAGAAGAGCTGCAGAACAGCTTATGAGAACACTCGGATGTACATTTGACCGTGAGCAGTCAGGACTCTTCCTCTGGGGGAGAATACCTCAATTCCGGAAAGAGGCAGAGGAGTATACAGAACAGATCCTTAATGATGCACATGTTTTTATTACTCCCGGCTCGGTCTTCGGCACCAACGGAAAAAACTATGTCAGGATATCTCTTTGCGCAACTGAAGTAGTTATCGATGAAGCAAATGATCGGATAAAACATATATTGAACGACAGGTAATAATTTCATGAAGATGACAGTAACAATATCAATAGTAGGATTGGGTCTGATTGGGGGGTCACTGGCAAAAGGACTGAGATCCAACGGTTTCACCGGTAAAATAATTGGAGTGGATAACAATCCGCAGCACTGCACAATTTCAATGTATTGCGGACTCGCTGACGAATTTATGCCGCTTGACGAGGCTGTCAGCAAGGCAGACATTATTGTACTGTGCACCCCGGTCGACACCAACTGCAAACTGCTGCCACAGGTACTCAATATGATCAGCGGTACCGGCAAAGTGGTCACAGACATGGGCTCGACAAAGGCAGATATAGCTGCGACGGTGGCACATCACCCTGCAAGAGGCCGATATGTCTCGGCCCATCCAATGGCCGGCACTGAATACTCGGGTCCGGCTGCCGCCATCGACTCCCTCTTCACTGACAAGGTTGCGATAATATGTGATGCTGAGCGCAGCGATGATGATGCTCTGCACCTTATCACAGCACTGTTCCAGTCGCTGCACATGCGGCTGCAGTTCATGAACTCCGCAGAACATGATGTTCATGTGGCTTATGTCTCGCATATATCGCATATAACCTCCTTTGCTCTTGCCCTATGTGTCCTTGAAAAAGAGAAGGACGAAAAGAACATTCTCTCCCTGGCTGCAGGTGGATTTGAAAGCACCGTCAGGCTCTCAAAGAGCAAAGCTGAGACCTGGGCACCCATATTCACCGGCAATGCGAAATCAATAATCGAGGTGATTGATACATACATCGAAAAAATGAACCTGTTTAAAAAATATATTGAAGCAGGTGATGCAGCTTCAATCAGGGAACTGATAATAACTGCCAACGCAGTCAAACGGATACTCGACTGAAAATTCACAATAAATACGGAAATGAGAACAAATATGAAAGAGGTGGATAGGGTGCTTGATATCGTGCCGATAAAGAGCTGGAAAGTATACAGGCAGAGACCTCTGATGGTTGCCGGCCCATGCAGTGCTGAGACGGAAGAGCAGGTGATGGAGACAGCCAGGCTTCTGGCAGATACGGGGAGGGTGGATGTCTTTCGCGCAGGGCTATGGAAGCCAAGGACACGTCCAGACTCATTTGAAGGAGTAGGAACGGAGGGGCTGAGATGGATGAAACAGGTTAAGGATCAATATGGCCTGCCGACAGCTGTCGAGGTGGCCACGGAGAAGCATGTGTATGAAGCGCTTAAGTTTGGCATTGATATCCTCTGGATCGGTGCAAGGACCTCCGTTAACCCGTTTGCAATGCAGTCTATCGCAGACGCCCTTCAGGGAGTCAATACCATGGTTATGGTAAAGAATCCCATAAATCCTGAACCTGACCTGTGGGTGGGAGCTATTGAGAGGCTGCATAAGGCAGGAATAAAACACCTCGGCGCCATCCACCGCGGGTTCTCATCATATGAGAAAACCGCTTACCGTAACCAGCCCAAATGGCAGATTGCCATCGAACTGAGGCAGAGGATCCCTGATATACCCCTTCTGTGCGACCCGAGTCATATGGGCGGTCATCGTAAATTCATCCTCGATCTCGCGCAGAAAGCGATGGACCTTAACTACGACGGCCTGATGATCGAGTCTCATATTGACCCTGACAACGCCCTGAGCGACAAGAAACAACAGCTTACACCAGGTGACCTGGTGACGCTGATCAGTCAGCTGGTACTGAGAGACCCGGAAACGCAGGACTCCGACTTCATAAACGCGCTGAACGAACTGAGAAGTCAGATAGATATTTACGATGACCAGCTTCTTGACATACTCGAGAGCCGTATGCTGGTCGCGGAAAACATCGGTAAGTACAAGAAAGAGCATAATATTACAATCCTTCAGAGCGCACGGTGGAAAGAGATACTCACAAGGGCTGTAGACAAGGGAGAGAAAAGAGGACTCTCTGCGGAGTTTATCACAGTAATCCTTGAGGCTATCCACCAGGAGTCAATAAATCATCAGATGAAAGTGATGAAAGAAGCTTAATTTAGCATGAAGAATAACAAGATCCGAATTGCTTCAGCGATAATATGAAAGTCACCGTTCATCCCTCACACCTGTCTGGCACAGCCAAGGCACCGCCAAGCAAGAGTCTTACCCAGAGAGCCATTGCGGCAGGGCTATTGTGTCACGGCACCACCGTCATACATAACCCGTCGTACTGCAGCGACGCTTTGGCGGCAATAAAGATGGCAGAGTCATTGGGTGCGTCTGTGACAAGAAACCGCGATGCCATTATTGTAAAGTCAGGTGTGAGACCCGGCTCTGCAGTTACCCTCCATTGCGGCGAGTCAGGACTTGCTATGAGGATGTTCGCACCCATCGCGGCACATTTAAGCAGGGAGACAACATTTACCGGTGAGGGATCGCTCACGGGCAGGCCTGTAACGATGATAAAAGATGCACTTGAGCAGATGGGTGTAAGGGTTGACACCACCGGCGGACACCTTCCCTTTTCCCTGAAGGGAGAGCTATCACCTGGAACCGTTACAATTGACGGTGCCTCCGGGTCACAGCTGCTGACGGGTCTGCTGATGACTCTGCCTCTGCTGCATGCCGGAAGCGAAGTCAACGTCAATAACCTGAAGAGCAAACCCTATATAGACCTCACCCTGAAGCTCCTCTCAGAGTTTGGCATTACCGTTGAGAATAATGATTTTGTGCGCTTCACAATTAAGGGCAACCAGGCCTACAAAGCGCATGAATACATGGTTGAGGGCGACTGGAGCGGGGCTGCCTTTCTGCTGGTGGCCGGCGCTATATCAGGCAATATCTGCACTGAAAATCTCAATCGTGACAGCCTGCAGGCCGACAGGGCTGTTATGGATGTACTGAGGATGACCGGAGCTGGTATGACAACAGACATTGATAAAGTAAAGGTGTCAAAAACTGACCTTTTACCTTTCGCTTTCGATGCCACCGACTCTCCTGATCTTTTTCCGCCGCTCGCCGCTCTGGCAGCATATTGCAGCGGGACCAGCAGAATAGCTGGAGTGAGCAGGCTGGTGCACAAGGAGAGCAACCGCGCAAAAGCGATCATCGATGTTCTGGGTGCACTGAACATCCCTGCCCATGTCGAGGGTGATGACCTGCTGGTAGATGGAGGAGAGGTGCGCGGGGCCTTGGTCTCTTCATACAATGACCACCGTATAGCCATGATGGCCGCGGTCATGGCGCTGGGTGGCAGGGGAGAGGTGACGATCACCGGCGCCGAAGCTGTGAACAAATCATTCCCCGGATTTTTCGACACCCTGCGCTCGTGCGGTGCAATGATCGGCTGAGAAAGGAGATGGTTAAACAAATCGAGCAACACGATAGGATTATTAGATGGTCTTCGACCATCTTGTATCGGTTATTGACCGCATACATCTGAAAATTAGCACCATACTTGATCTTCGTAGAAGATCCAATTATTGTAGAACAATACATTGCGCGGGATTATGACCTTCGTAGATGGTCAGATAATTTTAATTCCTCTTACCTGAATTGTTCGATTCTTTAATATCATCATCGAAAAATTCAAAAAGAAATCGTTCATCATAATCGATCCCTTTTTGTTGCAAAATTTCTTTATATTCCTTCCTGAAATTATTTGTGTCGTGATGCTCCTCCTGATTTAAAATATACTTATACACATCCGCGAGGTGACTTTTGCTGTATGAAAAACCCCCGTATCCATCCTGCCATTGAAACCTGCCCGGAAACCATCTATGTTCATTTATGAAAAATGAAGATGATTTTTTTATTGCTGATACCGTTTCTGATATTGATATAGAGGGATTCAGACCCAACAGAATATGAATATGATCTGAATAGCCGTTGACAATTATTGATTTATGTCCCATGTTGGTTATGATGCCGCTTATATATGAAAAGACCTCTTTTCGGTGTGTCGTGCCTAATAGGCATTCCCGGTATTTAGCGGCAAATACTAACTGGACAAATAGCTGGGTAAATGTTCCTGGTTTCATTGCGATAATAATTAAATCCACACCATCTAATTTACAACTATTCGATGGTCTACGACCATCAAAACATTATATTTTTCCCATTATTCTACAATAATAGGATGGTCTACGACCATCTTGAATCGGTTAATGACCGCAAATTCTTGAACATTAGCAGAATTCCAGATCTTCGTAGAAGATCAAACTATTGTAGTAGCCCAGATAATTGAAATTGTAAATTGACCTTCGTAGATGGTCAAATAAGCCGTGCAATCCCGTTAGCTTTATTCGATGGTCTACGACCATCTTGAATCGGTTAATGACCGCAAATTCTTGAACATTAGCAGAATTCCAGATCTTCGTAGAAGATCAAACTATTGTAGTAGCCCAGATAA
>Ga0209262_10000473_pt1 | contig 18343 bp, 14 predicted proteins | sample Lowcelwee11metaG_FD_187171 | JGI IMG/M metagenome (GOLD analysis project Ga0209262, IMG submission 187171) | Freshwater pond sediment microbial communities from the University of Edinburgh, under environmental carbon perturbations - Low... | ecosystem: Environmental > Aquatic > Freshwater >...
CGAAGCCTTTAATGTTTTAATGGACGCTTTAAGCGCTAAATCAAAAGCGAAAAGCGCAGAAGATGCAAATGAAATGAAAATAGCTGAGAAAAAGTATTACGAAGCTACGATACTCGCTACGGAAATTCCGCTTAAAGTAATGGGAAGGATAATAGAACTCGCTCCTATTATAAAAAGAATAGCCGAGATCGGCAATAAAAATGCCGCGAGCGATGCGGGGGTGGCTGCTCTTCTTATAGAATCCGGAGTTAAGGGCGCTGGATTGAATGTGAAGATCAATCTGTCCGGATTTGACGCGAAAGACGAATATAAATTATCTACTTTAAATAAAATGAACGGGATCCTGTCTGTCGTGGATTCTAAAACGGAAGAAATTCTCGTAATTGTTGAAAATAAGATAAGTTAAGCATTCCTTTCTTCAACGATCTCAATATAGAAAGGAATATTTTTAAAGAGTTTTTTCAATTGATAAACTATAATTCCGTTGAGGGATAAGTATTTTGTCATCTTCATTGTTTCGTTTGTATCTGAAAATAAGATTTCTATGCCGCAGTTACCGCTGTCTGAAAGCATTTTGGAAAACTCCGTTAACAGGTCTCCGTCTCCGCTTTCGAGGGACACATAGAGAATGAAATTATACTTTCCGTAAACCGTATTATCAATTTTAATCTCCTGTCCCTGTTTCAGTTTAACTAATCCGCATAATTCGCATTCATTATCTGGAAGTCCGGTAAAAATTATGCCGGTATATTCTTCCTCGAAATTCCTTTTTTCCGAAAAAGAATAATCGAAAGCGGAATCTGTTTCTATCGCTACTGCGGAAGACTCAAATAATACAGGCTGGAAAGCATCATCTTTTTTTAAAGATTTAAAATATTCATCGTTAAGGTTCGCGAGTTCTCTCCTGTTAGGATTGAAAATATCGAAAAATCCGATTTTAACCATTATATCGATAATATTGTGCTTAACAATATTTTTATCGGCTTTTTCAAGAAAATCCTGAAATCTGTTGATTTCATTTGAGTTTATAAAATCAAAGATGTGATCGGAAACTTTCTCCGTAATGCCTTTAATACTGAATAGCGGCATTAATATATTCATATCTCTGCAGAAAGCTTTTGGAGTTATATTGGCAATTGTCATTTTATTGAATATAAATCCCTTTTCCTGCATTTCTAAGATATACTTCCTCCAGTCGCCGTTCGAATTAACTTCTCTTAAAAAAATGTATTTAATGAATTCGATCGTATTTTTTGATTTAAGTTCAAGCATTCGCAGTGAAATCAGAACTTTGGAGGTTATTTCGGATAATGAGGAATAAAATACTGTCGGCTGGAATGCGGATCTTAAATATTCGCATTTTTCAAAATAGTCTTTTTTATCGCCAATTTGATTTAAAATTGAGTTAAATTGAATTGAACCCGCTGATTCGAGAAGTCTTTTTTTAAGAAATAATACTTCCTTTGACGAAAACAGTTTATCGCAGATAAAGTAAAACTGCTCTTTGAAAACTATGAATCCTCTCGTGATCTCGAGTTCCTTTTTATATCGTTTGTTCGGCAGTTCGGGAGAGGGTCTGGTAATTAGAAAATTCAGATTCGATCTTCCCGATTCGAGATATAAAATAAGGTTGAAGATCGGATTTTTACTGATTTCAAGAAATTTTTCCCTCTGATGATTATAAGTAAAATAAGGGATCATTGAAAGATCGTCTTTTTTTATCTTCCCGATCAGCTCGGTGGAAAGAGAGGCCAGGTTTGTTTCCCTGATCGGACCCAGTTTGAAATATTTTCTTATCTCGGGATAGTTATTTGACTCAATATTTATATTCCATACGCCGAAATGTCTGGCTGTATTCATATTATAGAAAGAACAGCTAATTCCCTGATCAGAATTTTTTAATCCGATAGGAAGTAAATTTCTTATGTTATCGCCGCTTATTACAAGCTGATTGGTATTGGTGTTGTAATTTTTGAACACATCGTCCATCCAGATCGACATCCTTAGGATCTCTTTCTGGTCGGGATATTTTCTGAGTTCATCATCGACTTCTTTAATATTCAAAATATCTGTAAGTTGCCCGGCGGCTCTGTAATTTATGTTATAATGCCTGTTTAGAACATCCAGAAGATCTTTCTCGATCTTATATTCTTTTTCAAGAGAATTTATAATTGATGTAAAATGCCATTTTGCGTATTCGCTTAAGAAACAGATCGAATCCTTCGGGAATCTTTCCGACATGTATTCGAAGAGATCGGATCTGTTTTCGGGTGATACGATCACCGATATCTGGGGATGCAGTTTTTTATTCGCCAGAACCGATCTGTGATAATCATTAATGGAAAATATCGGAGATGATAATGTCAGATTGAACATATAGGCGATATGGAGATCATTGACAAATCCGGAGAAAAACAGATTCTGGTTATAAAGTTCATAAAATTCATTTTTCACTTCGATCAGAAAGAGCATGATGTCCGCGATATTGAATTTTCTTATATAAGCGAGTTCCTCATAGATCAGCGATTTGAATTCGTCTTTCTGGTCTGACAATATCTTATAAGTTTCCTCTTTAAAAGTTTCAAAACATGAGTATTCAATTTTCCCTTTTAATTTGAATTCGGGAAATTTCACAGGCGCATCTTCTATAATAAAATGGCATGACCTTACTATATTTTCCCTGTTTTCCAGGGCTGATTCGGGAAACTTTCCCAAAACGGTTTCTGTACTGTTCAAAAACTGCATCCTGAATTGTTTTTCGCAGCATTTTTCTCCGTAAAGTCTGACTGAAAGCTCTTTGATCTTGTGGTTTCCCTCTTCGACATAGTAAACTGGATTTGATCCCAGCAGCTGTAATTTTAGAACCTCCTGAACTGATAAAAGTTTTCCTGTGATTTCGCTGTTATATGAATCATCGTCGTAAAGAATGTGGTAGAAAATATTTTCCTGATCCAGATCAAGTAAAGTTACCTGTGATGAAATATAAGTAAAATCCGATTCGATGGGAATGCTTTCCGATAAAATATCTATTTTATAAGAACTAAAACATAAAAAGCAGTTTCTCAATTCCGATAAATCTTTCAGCTGACAGTAAAAGCACTTCCCCTGAAGATTAAGTTTTTCCAGGATTTTGAGAAGGCTTCTGTATCCGTCGTAATTTTTAATATAAACTACAGCTCTGATAAATTTTTCATTTTCAAGCCTGCAGAAAAAATCCATTCCTATGATCGGCTTTATTCCTGAATCCAGGCATTTTGAATAAAACTCGGTTATTCCGGAAAAATTCCCGTGATCAGTTATCGCAAGATATTTTAATCCTTTTTTCTTTGCGCTTATTACAAGATCGTCAAACTTGATCGTTCCTTCAGGTTTTGTATATTGCGTATAGATCATCAGCGGCATATTTTTACCGTTCCGGAAATTTTAGTTTCTATCTCTTTCTCTAGAACCTGGTCAGAGATTCTAATAAATTTAACGCATTTGTTTTCCGATATCAATTCAATTATTGATGAAGAGGAATTGCCGGCGGTTTCTGAATTCATTATAAAATCGACTTTATCCGACCAGACCGAATTAATTTCTGAAATATCGTTTAGAAATTTTTCTCCAGAAATGTTTATGCTGGTGCTGATAATTCCGGAATCTATTTTACCGCAGATCCGGCTGATTATTTCATTTGTTGTGTATCTTACGGCAATTTTTTTAATGTTTTTTAAAAAGGAAAAATTCAGATCATTATTTTTATCGGCTATTAAAGTTATATTCCCGGGCCATAAGTTTTCTTTTATAAATTCATTAATCATCATTTCGGTGAAAGGATCTTTTTTAAAATAACGGCTTACGATCCTGTCTATAGAGGAATCAAGAATGATAAAAGGTTTATCTTCCCTTCTTTTTAATTCATATATTCTTCTGACCGCTTCTTCGTTCCCCGGATCGCAGGAAAAACCGTAAACCGTGTCTGTCGGGATAATTACTACACCTCCCGAAGACACAATTTCCGCAGCGGTATTAATATCTTCTTTAAGCGTCGTAACCGAGACCTTTAAGCCAGTTAACTACTTTTTGACGGACAACCTTCTGATAGTAATTATCCCACCTTTCCTTGTCGCCGATATGCTTTACAAGCACTTCTTCTATTTCTTCAAGGTTGGAAAGATTGGCGATTGAAGTCTTTATGGTAACTTTAAGCGCGCCGTTGAATTCCTGAACGGAATCCATATACTGTTCGATGATTTTCTTTGTTTCGAGGATCGTTATAGTTGGTATAGGCTCATAATCGTCCTGTTTTATAAATCTGATCCTTTTAATAAGTTCTTTTTCGTCAACTTCTTCATTGGGAGAATAAATTTTTTCATGATACATGTCGTCGTCTTCCATATCGTTGCTCCATTCTTCAAGTGCCGTTAAAGTCTGTTCATAATCATCTTCAACGCTTGTTGCAATGTTTTCGTCGATATAAACGATCTCTCCATTGTCTTTGTTCAGATAGTATGTTATATCCTCGGCTTTCTCGTGCATGGCTCTTATTATCTCGTCAATGTCAAAATCAACCATTTTATTTTTCCTTCATTTAATTTGTTTACCCTACATTTTTTTTCCTTGCGAATATATAGATTTCATAGAACTATTGTCAATAGAAAAATATAAAATATTTAAACTTTGTTTTTATTGTAAAGTATATCCGAATGATAAAAACAGCCTGTTGTTTTTCTCGATTTTGCCGTTTCCCGCAGTCACACCCCATCCCGCCTCAACCGGACCGAATGATGAATTAAGTGTAAGCCCTAAGTAGAACGAATTCAGAAAATCCTTATAATTCCATTCGATTTCAGGGTCGTCCCAGAAACCGTTGAAATAATATCCCGAAGTTAAATATGTATCGAACAGCGTTGCGCTGTGCAGCAGAACATTCTGTCTTAATTTAAACCTGATATACTGGTTGGCGGCATACTCTTCATAAAAAATTCCCGGCATCATCCTGATCCCGCCTATCAGGTATTTTTCGGTTGCCGGTATCAGTTTGTCTCCGGTGCCTCCGCATACTCCCAGTTCGTAATTCAGCCTGCCGAATAAATTCTTATAAACAGAGAATTCCCACCATATTTTCTGATATTTTTCGTCGTTTTTAAAATCGAATATACCTGTTTCCATGTTCCATGTAAAATATACTCCTCTTGCGGGGATTATCTGATCATTCCTGCTGTCTGCAAGTATTTTTAAAATGCCTGATGTTCTGTTATAGTGCTCGTTCTGAAAATCTATATATTCCTGCACAACAGAAAAAGTTCCCTGATAATTATCGAAGAACTGAAATCCCAGGTTGAAATTGGCTCCGAGTCTTTCTTTTTTCGATGTGGCTTCTTCGATCTTATGATGGTCTTGATCGTAAAATTCTCTCTGCTTTATCTGATAGTACGGGAGAATTTCAAAAAATACGCTCGACCGTTTAAGAAAAGGATTATAGTATGAAAATTCTATGCGGTTGAATTTTTCCCCGTATGTCAGTCCTCCGTAAATTTCCGCCCGTTTTCCGTGAAGGTTCTTATTGGCAAGTTCGATCAGTCCTAAAAATCCCCTGTCGGTCTGATAATTCGCCCCGATCCTGATCAGATAATACGGCTGCTCTTCCACATAAATGGTTATTTTGCTTTCTTCATAATTAATGTCGTAATTGACTTTGCTGAACAATCCCGTACCGTAAAGGTTATCCACGCTGCTTTCGATATCCGATAATTTCAGTATTTTGCCGTTCGAGATCGCAAGCTCTTCCCTAATATAACTTTTCTTTGTTGAATAATCCCCGATAATCTCAATTCTGTTTAACTTTCCTTCTGATATTTTTAAGGTATCTTTTGTATTTCCTTCTATAATGCGGGCTTTGGACAGGATATAACCGTTCTCTCTGTACTTTCTCTGAATTCTGTTTATTGCGTCATCTGAACTGCTCATACCTGAGATCTCTGTAATGATCTCTTCGTCTGAATATACCGTATTGCCGTCTATTTCAATATTTATCAATTCAATATCGTTTTTTTCATTGTATATATATTTCTCGAAATTGATCAGCTTTTTTATCTCCTCTATTTTTCTGTCCGTTTCAAGATATCCGAGCATTATCAGAGAATCGGGATCTTCAAGTTCTGTCATAGAAATCTCTTCTATCTCCGGTCTGAATACTATATTTGCGCTTTCAAGGCTTTTCTGAGTGTTGTTTTTTGTCATCATCACAGAAATTCTGTCCAGAAGTTCAATAAAATTATATTCTTTATTCTGAGAAGGCGTATCGTGAGTAGCATCAGAAGCGAAAATATAATCGCAGTCTTCAAGCACACTTGTCGGGATGTTGTCGGTCAGTCCGCCGTCAAGTAATTTCATATTTTTGTAAACGACCGGTTTAAACAGCCCCGGGAAAGACATTGAGCCGAGAATTATCATCGGCATGTCGCCTTCTTTGAATACCACCTTATCCGCGCTTTGAATATCAGAACAGACTACTCTTAACTTGTATTTCAGATTATCGAAATTTTTATTGTAATATTCCGACATCAGCATATATTTCCTGAGTATTTTTAAGACTCTGTGCCCGTTGTTTAAAGCATTCGGCAGATGAATGCCGTCGTCTGTCATTTCAAGTTCCACTACTGTTCTGTCTGAAGTTTTTTTAAGATAGTTTTCGGTATAATTTCTTTCCGGTTTATTGCTGAAAACATCTTTAGCTTCGGATTCTCTTATTATCTGTTCGATCTCGTAAGTGTCGTATCCAAGCGCGTAAAGTCCGCCTATCAGAGCTCCCATGCTTGAACCCGAGATCATGTAGATTTTTATACCCTCTTCTTCGAGCCGTCTGAGAACGCCTAAATGCGCGATCCCTCTTATTCCGCCACCGGATAAAGCTAATCCTATCTTGGGATAATTCCTGTTTTCCGAACTGACGGCTTCGTTATGAAATACCGTTAAAAGAAAGAAAACACACAGCCATATTTGTTTTATATTCCGTAACATGAACGATAATATAATTATTCATTTCATTTTAAGCAATATTGTAGTTATTAAGGTTTGCGCTTGATAAAATTCAATCTTTAGATTATCTTTCAAAAAAAACAAGGCTGATATGAAGCAGATAGAGATCAGAGACGGAAAATATTTTATCCCTGAGCTTTTTACGGATTTCATTCTGCCTGATTCGTCGTTTAAAATTTTTGAGAATGATGATTTAATCAATTATAACAGAGTTTTTAAAGAAATCAAGACAGGAAAATTCATAATAATCGCAAATTCAAAAAAAGCTTCCGCGGATAAAATATATAAGGAAATATTAAAAAGAATTGATGAACTGATCCCGTTTGAAGAACTTAAAAGGATCAATTCAAAAGAATTTTCCAGAAACCGGAAAAGAGAATATGACAGAATAAAGAATGATCTTTATAGCAGAATTCTTCTAGTTACAAAAAACGACAAGATTATTTCATTTGAAGAAAATATCAGCCTTCCCTATCTGGTATCATTCTGCGGAGAAAATCCGAATGCAGTTCCAATTGACACGGAATTTCTAATACCGTATAATTTTTATCTCGAACTTGAGAGTTCTCTAAAAGAAAGATTGGAAATAAGATCACTAAAAATGAATATCTCAACAGGAATAAATGTTCTTCTGCCAAAATCACAGGAAACTACTGAACTTTTTAAGACCGCGTTTGAGATACTGCCGGAGAGAAAAAACAGGAAAATAATTGACATGGGCTGCGGTTCGGGAGTACTGACCCTTCTCGCCGATGATTTATTTGAAGGATCGGAGATATATTTTTCAGATATTTTACCGGAAGCATTAGCTTCAACGATATGTAATATTGAGCATAACAGAAATGTAAAATTTGAAAAAAAGGAAAATAAATTATCCTGCCGGACCGAAAGAAATTCCATCCGGTGCTTAGGATCAGGCGACCTGTTCGAGAACATTGATGATAAATTCGACATAATAATCTTTAATCCCCCGTGGATCGACGCGGTATCAAATAATCGTAGAGAACTTGCGCTGAACGATAAAAGTCAGAAAACGGCCGGAAGATTTCTGATGCAGGCAAAACACAGGCTGAATGAAAAAGGGCATATCTTTCTCGCTTTTTCCGATAACAGCGGGGATCAGGCTGTGGATAACCTGAAAAGATTGATCAGAGAAAACGGATTAAATAAAGAAAATGAATTTTCCTGCAGGATTCAATCACATCAGTCCGGCAGAAAATGGATGAAGATATTTGTTTATGTACTGACGGAATAAAAAATGTCCGCAAAGAAAACATTTAAAATATTTCTGATCATTCTTATCATTTTCCTGCTGTGGTATTATTTTATTTACACTCCCAGAATGGAAAAACAAGATCTACCGGAGATGGATCTTAAACAGAACGGCCGTATTCATATTTTGTGGGGATATCCTGTCTGTAAGAACGATAAAATATTTGAATACGAAGGTTTCGTCTGCGGATACGACAGGGAAAAACTCAATCCTCTCTGGGTAAGCTACAATCTGAAAAAAGAATATTTGATAGGGAAAAAATACCTGAAGGAAAGAAAATTCGCGCCTGACCCTACCATGGCTGAAGGATACACAGCTTTAAACAAAGATTATACGCACAGCGGCTACGACAGAGGACATCTCGCCAGGCAGGCGGACATGAAAGGCAGAAGTAAAAAATGCGAGCTTGAATCCTGCTATTTCACGAACATATCACCCCAGAAACAGAACTTTAACCGTGTAACCTGGAACAACCTCGAACGGGCGGCCGATGAACTTACCGTCCTTTATGATGAATCATGGATAGTCACAGGCCCCTATTTTGACGAAGATAAAAAACTTTTGAACGACAGGATCGAGATCCCGGACGGATTCTACAAGATCGTCATCCTGAAGCGCGGTAACAGCTTCTACCCTCTCGCCTTTGTCCTCAGTCAGGAAGCCGAGAGCACTGATCTTGAAAAATATTCAGTAACGATAGACAGCGTAGAAAGTCTCACAGGATTAGATTTTTTCCATGAACTCACCGACAGCCTGGAAATATCCTTCGAATCAAAACTCATGCCCATCCCTTACGGCTGGAAGTGATTTAAAAGTTTGCTTTTGCGGAGAATAAGTATTATATTTACCGCAAAAGTTGCGGAGAATAACAATGTATATATATGAGCAGAACAGATGGCCGGATTTTATCTGGAATTCAGATGAACTTATATCATTATTGAGCAATGTACGCAATTTACAGGGAAAGCTTTTAGGCAGAATGGAGGCATTGGGATTTGAACTTAAATCCGAAGCTCTTCTGACGACACTTACTCTCGATGTGCTTAAATCAACCGAGATCGAAGGTGAAATTCTGAATGCCGATCAGGTAAGGTCCTCAATAGCCCGCCGGCTCGGACTTAATATTTCAGGACTGATCGAATCGGACAGAAATGTTGACGGCGTTGTTGATATGATGATAGATGCGACTCAGCGTTTTAATGATCCTTTATCGGAAGAGAGGCTTTTTGGTTGGCATTCTTTATTATTCCCGTCCGGAAGAAGCGGAATGTTTAAAATTACGGCAGGCAGCTGGAGAAAGGATGAAAAAGGTCCGATGCAGGTTGTATCAGGCGCGATCGGAAAAGAAAAAGTGCATTTTCAGGCTCCGGCTGCAGAATTGCTTGAAAAAGAAATGAACCGGTTTATCGAATGGTTCAATAAAAATACAAAAAATGATTATGTAATAAAAGCGGGCCTGGCGCATTTAAGGTTCGTAACTCTTCATCCGTTTGACGACGGGAACGGCAGAATAGCCCGGGCATTGACAGATATGCTGCTCGCAAGATCGGATATGAGCAGTCAGAGATTCTACAGCATGTCGGCGCAGATAAGACTTCAGAGAAAAGAATATTATGACATTCTCGAAAAAACTCAGAAAGGGAACCTTGACATAACCAATTGGCTCAAGTGGTTCTTAATTTGCCTGACCAACGCGCTGAATTCTACGGATTTAACTTTGGAAAAAGTTCTTGCAAAATCATTATTCTGGAAGAAGTATAATGAGATCGAAATAAATCAAAGACAAAAGCTTATGCTGAATAAGCTCCTTGAAGGATTTGAAGGACAGCTTACTTCTAAGAAATGGGCTAAAATATCCGGCTGCTCAACCGACACCGCTCTAAGGGATATACAAGACCTTCTGGATAAAAATATTCTTGAAAAGAATCCTGCAGGCGGCAGAAGCACAAGCTATAAATTATCTTAAAATTAACTCGTTCTTCTAATAATATTAACAACATTTCTTTTCATCGGTGAATTAGGATCTGTATCTGATGATATTGACCATAGATCGCGGGTTATTTCCCAAACCATTTCAAAAAGTGAAGCGCTGTCGCCTTTGACATATTCGTCTTCAATCACTGAATTAAAATTTGAAATATTTACTGTTTTTCTGTCTAATTTCACTATGAAACCTTCTTCATATTATTGTGAAATAATCGTATCAAAATATAAGCAATTTAGCAGGTTTTACCAATGTAAAAGTATTAAAAGGAAGTCATGCGTAAATATAAAAGAACTCAATTTGAAATTTATACGAACTTAAAAGAACTTATACGAACTCGTGAGTAAAAATGTGCGAAGTGTTTGAACTCATGCGTTAAATTATCCGATAGTGTTTGATTTTATCGATATCTTATAATATATTCCTACATTATTTTACAAAGTCTGAAAAGTGAACGGGAGAAGTTTAGTGAAACCATTTTACGAAGAACTTGACGGGATCCGTCAGTATATAACAAGCGATCTTAATGAGGATGCAAAGCGACCGCTGGTTTACCCTTTGTTTAAAGCTCTATTTCCTGATAAGTTCAAAGTCGAATCAAATGCTGCTTCAGCAGATATCTATATCAAAGGCGAATTGGTAGTTGAGCTTAAAACCCGTTACGATCAATGGCTCGAAGGTTTTTATCAGGCTCTTCATTATTCTAAAAAAGGTTTGAGTTTTTCGTCTATCTGCATAATCACAAAAGATTTTATCGGGCTTTGGAAGCTGAATGAAATTCCGGATTTTGCAAAGAAACTGAGCATGAAAAGCGATGCGCAGACAGCTTCGAATGAAATCGGAATTATTAATGCTAAAAAAACTTCAAAAGCTGAACAGCTTGAAATTGTCAAATCGGCTTTTTTCCGGATAAATGCAAAGGATTACGATAATCTTTTTTCTCCAATGAAGAGTACTGCGATCGACCTGTCAGAATTTCTGAAAGTTTTAAAGAATCTGGACTCAAACAGGATTCAGATCAATACTTATGATTTTATAGATCACATTGAATCTTTAAAGAAATTTTATGATAATCCTATTGATGCCGTTCACTGCTTTTACGCGATCGTCGGCTACTGGGATGTTACTTCGATCGTTGTAGATAATGACGAAGAAGATTACAATGTACAGGTTGTCAGCCATAAAACGGGCAGGGTCAGCGAACAAATAAAAGTAAAACCTAAGCACAAGCCAGATTTTAAAAAATTCGTCGAGAGCCACTATATTTTCACGAATGAAGGCTCCGGCATTACCGCTGATTATTATTTCAGTCGTTTCGACGAGGTGATTACAAGAATAAATCCGGAATATGCCAAACAACACGGAATTTTTTTTACCGATATTAACCTAAGTAAGTTTGCTTTATGGTTCGTTCATAAATATTATGAAAGTAAATTAAGCGATAAATACATAGTATTTGATCCCGCAGGAGGATCAGGCAACCTTGTGACTAGCTGGCATGGTAATCTTAAGCATAAAATAGTATCGGAATTACAGCCTGATTTGCTTAAAACTATCGAGCGAAGGCTTAAGCTTGCAGTTCAGGAAGATACAGAGCTGTTACAGTCAGGTTTTACGATAATTCCGAAAACAAAGGAGAATATCGGGCTTAATTTTCTTGACCGTTCAGCACAATCTTATATTGACGAAATAAAAAATGTACTACATGAGAAAAACCTTGCTTTGGATAAACCGCTGGCGTTTCTTTTAAATCCGCCGTATAAAAACACAGATGAGAACGAAGATGTTCGTGCCGGTAACGAAGCTGATTATATAATAGATCAGGATATTTTAAAATTGACAGGAGAAGATGCCGGTAAAGAAAGATATTTAGCATTTCTTGGACAGATAGTCAACATTGCCAAGCAGCAGAACAAGGAAAATGCGTACCTTAAACCGTTGCTATTGATCTTCACGCCTACATCGTGGCTGATACCACGGCCTACTTATACAAATTTCAGAAAGGAGTTTGATAAATACTTTAAGTATGAACTTGGCTTTATCATAACAAGTAAAGAATTTTTCAAGCTTGACGGCAAGTGGCCATTGTCATTCACTATCTGGAAGTATAATTACGATGAAAAAGGTAACGACAATAGAGTGATGCTCAAAGATTACACTTATCTGACAAGGAACGATTTGGCTATAAACTGGGATGCAAGTCTTGATGAGATATATAGTAATCTAAAACCGATAATAAATGATGCTAAAAATATTAGGTATGACAATTCACGAGGTAACATTAAAAGTAGTCTTAAACAAAAAATGTATGATTTTAAAAGAGACCCAACAAAGGAAGAAAAGTCATCTCAAAGTATTTATGGTGGCCTACCGTTGAAAGATACCAGAAGAAGTAATAAAAAAACATATGGTATAGCAAATTCTCAATATATCGGATTTATGGATGACGCAACTCCTTGTAGAGTAAAGCAAGATTCTTTGTTACGATTAAGCTTTATTCCAGATAGAGTATGGATGTATCTTGATAACAGAATGCAGAAAGGGAATTTGCTTAAAATATTTAATGGACCATCGGATAAATATAGCTATTGTGCTTATGATCTTGAAACTGCTAAAATAATGTTTCCTTGGTTTTCTATAACTAAATCTTTTAATGGAATATATCCTTTATGGGCAAATCAATATGATATATGGGCACCGAAAATTTCAAAAGAAAAAGAAAATTATTTCTACTCGCTCTGCTTTGCTTTCGCTCTAGCAGAGAACAGATGTGTAGTAACTAAATTCGAGAAAGATAATCCTGTAGTAGGCACACCCGAAGTGTTTGTTGACAATCCGTTGTCTCCAAACAATCCTGAGTGTTTCTGGAATACTACGCTCGGTAAGGAGATCGTAGCTGATCCGCCATTGGCGAATGAACTCGTTAGCCTGATAAAAGAATTATACAAAACCTTTGCTTCAAAATACTGTCCTTCAGGCATAATAAGAAATGTAGGCTTACAAAATGAGGCATATTTTAAGTATTTCGATTATCCTGATTTCATGACTCCGAACAGCGGACTTATTCAGATCAAAAAATATGCGGAGTTCAATAATAAGGAAGATATGAATCTGATAATAGAGAGAATTATAGCTAAGACAAAAGAAGTCAGAGAAGAAATTTACAGGCTGCTGGTGGATGAATTTAAATATTTCGAATAGATAGGAGACAAAAATGGGATTTTTTTCAGGATTGCTGGGGAATGCGTCCGCTGTGAGCGTGGATGAATTGGAAAAAGAGTATGGAAAGCTGATTTGCGAGAATGAGAAGATCGAGATCGGTTTTAAGCTGATCAGGGATATGTTTATTTTTACGAATAAGAGGCTTATTCTTGTTGATAAGCAGGGTCTGACAGGCAAAAAGGTTGATTATCATTCGATAGCTTATAAGAGCATTACTCACTTCAGTGTTGAGACGGCAGGGAGTTTTGATCTTGATGCCGAGTTGAAGATTTGGATTTCGAGTGCGAAGATACCGATCCAGAAGAAGTTCAATAAGAGCGTTGATATTTATGAAGTTCAGAAGATACTTGCGATGTATGTTTTAGGGTAAGCATTGAAAGCGATCAAGTCGGCAGATAAGTAAAGCGTAAATATTTCAAAATAAATATCAAAATATAGGGTGAGTGCCACTATTTGGCACTCATCTTTTTTATATTGCCTGATAAGTAATACAGGAGTATGTTATGGAAAAGAATGAATTAGAAAAATTTGATGAAAAAGAACTGAAGGATAAGATCTATAATATCCGGGGGTTTCAGGTGATGTTGGATTCTGATCTCGCGGAATTGTATGGGGTCGAGGTAAAATATCTTAACAGAGCAGTAAAAAGAAATATCGATAGATTTCCTGAAAAATTCTGTTTTATGCTAAATAGTCGAGAGATATCGAACTTGAAGTGCCAATTTGGCACTTCAAGTTGGGGCGGTAAGAGAAAGAAATCGTCTGTATTTACGGAACAAGGTGTTGCAATGTTATCAGCAGTCTTGAAAAGTGATACAGCGATCAAAGTCAGTATTGAGATTATGACTGCTTTCATTGAAATGCGGAAAATCATTCAGACAAATGGTCAGTTATTTCAGAGAGTGGATAATCTTGAAGTAAAGCTGATTGAAACAGATAAAAAGGTTGAGAAAATCATTGATGCCATGAGCAGCGGAGAACTTAAACCGAAGCAGGGTATATTATTCGAAAAGCAAGTCTTTGACGCATATATATTTGTTTCAGATATTTTTAGGAGTGCGAAGAAATCAATTCTGATCATTGATAATTATGTGGATGATTCTGTTCTTACACTGTTATCCAAGAGAGCGAAGAATGTTAAGGCTTTGATTTATACTAAATCGGTTTCAGATGAGCTTAGACTGGATGTTAAGAAATTTAATGAGTAATATGATCCAATTGAGCTTGTGGAGTTCAAGAATTCGCATGACAGATTCATTATTATTGATGATAAGATCATTTACCACTTCGGGGCTTCATTGAAGGATTTGGGCAAGAAATGGTTCGGATTCTCAAGGATGGATATTGAGGCTGTCGAGATGCTGTCAAGGTTGGGGAAGTGAAAAAATTATGCTGGAGTATGTTATGGCAAAGAATGAAGTTGAGAAATTTGAAGAAAAAGAGCTCAAGGATAAGATCTATAATATCCGGGGATTTCAGGTGATGCTGGATAGGGATTTGGCGGAACTGTATGGAGTGGAGACCAGAATTTTAAATCAGGCAGTAAAACGAAATAAGGATAGGTTTCCTGATGATTTTTGCTTTCTTATGAATAATACGGAAGTTACGAAATGGAGATCACAAATTGTGATGTCCAATAGTGTAAAAATAGGTTTAAGATGGAAACCATATGCATTTACTGAGCAGGGAGTGGCAATGCTTGCAGGCGTATTAAAAAGTGATATTGCTGTTAAAATCAGTATTCAGATTATTAAGGCTTTCCTTGAAATGAGGAAACTCATTCTTTCGAACGCACAAGTATTTCAAAGGTTGGAAACTCTCGAAATAAAGCAGATAGAAACGACCTCAAGATTAATTGAAACTGATTCCAAGATTGATAAAGTTTTTTCTTTAATGGAAAGTGGGGAAATAAAACAGAAGCAGGGCATTTATTATGAAAATCAGGCTTATGATGCATATAAGTTCGTGTCGGATATTTTCAGGTCGGCAAAGAAATCAATTCTGATCATAGATAATTTTGTTGATGATTCTGTATTAACGATCCTGACAAAGCGGAATAAGGGAGTTAAGGCTGTAATTTATACTAAGTCGGTTTCAGATCAGCTTAAGCTGGATGTAAGAAAATTTAATGAGCAATATGAGCCAATTAAGCTTGTGGAGTTTAAGAATTCGCATGATAGATTCATTATTATTGATGATAAGGTAATTTATCACTTCGGAGCTTCGCTGAAAGATTTAGGCAAGAAATGGTTCGGATTCTCAAGAATGGACATCGAGGCTGTTGAAATGCTGTCAAGATTGGGTAAGTAAAAAAATAATGCGGGAGTATGTTATGGAAAAGAATGAAATAGAGAAGTTTGATGAAAAGGAGCTCAAGGATAAGATCTATAATATCCGGGGATTTCAGGTGATGCTGGATAGGGATTTGGCGGAACCGTATGGAGTGGAGACGAAGCAATTAAAAAGAAGTGTTAATAGAAACTGTTCAAGATTTCCCGAGGAATTCATGTTTGTATTGACTGAGGCTGAATTCAACTCTATTCAAAACTTGAGGTGCCAAATTGGCACCTCAAGTTGGGGAGGTATTCGATATTCTCCTTATGCTTTCACTGAACAGGGAGTAGCTATGCTCTCAGCTATTTTGAAGAGTAAAACAGCAATCGAAATGAGTATTAGAATTATTAAAGCATTCGTAGAAATGCGTAGATATTTTCAAATGAACGCTCAAATATTTCACAGGATTGACAATCTGGAAGTGAAGCAGATCGAGACTGAAAAAAAGGTTGAGAAAATTCTTGATGCCATGGAAAGCGGGGGAGTTAAGCCAAAACAGGGTGTTTATTATGAGAATCAGGCTTATGATGCATATAAATTTGTTTCGGATATTTTCAGAAGTGCTAAGAAGTCTATTCTGATCATAGATAACTATATTGACGATTCTGTTCTTACACTTTTATCAAAAAGGGCAAAGGATGTTAAGGCAGTAATTTATACTAAGTCGGTTTCAGATCAGCTTAAGCTGGATATTAGAAAATTTAATGAGCAGTATGAGCCAATTAAGCTTGTGGAGTTTAAGAATTCGCATGATAGATTCATTATTATTGATGATAAGGTAATTTATCACTTCGGAGCTTCGCTGAAAGATTTAGGCAAGAAATGGTTCGGATTCTCAAGAATGGACATCGAGGCTGTTGAGATGTTGTCAAGACTGAGTAAGTAAAAAACAATGCGGGAGTATGTAAAATGAAAGTTGTAAAAGTAGAGAAAGAGTATGGAGAGTGGCTAAAAGAGCTAAAAAGTAAAGTCCGGAATGTTCAATTCAAGATTGCGGTTTCGGCAAATACGGAAGTATTGAATTTTTATTGGTCGCTTGGGGCGGATATGGTGAGGAAGCAGTTTGCAGTTGCATGGGGTGACGGGTTTATTAGTCAACTGAGCAAGGATTTAATGAGCGAATTTCCTGAAATGAAAGGATTTTCAGTAAGTAATTTGAAATTTATGCGTCAGTGGTATTTGTTTTATAAGCAAGAAGAAATAAGCTTACAAGTTGTTAGCCAATTAGAAAATAAAAAAAGGCAACAGCTTGTTGTCCAAATACCATGGGGGCAAAATATTGCTATCATTACGAAATGTAAAAATGTAGAAGAAGCATTGTTTTATGTCAGATGCACTCTTAAGAACGGCTGGAGCAGAAGCGTACTTTCACATCAGATCGAAAGCGGATTATATGATCGGCAAGGTAAATCTTTGAGTAATTTTGATCTTACATTACCGAGTGTTCAATCCGATCTTGCGAAAGAAACTCTGAAAAATCCTTATTTATTCGATTTTATAACGCTCAGAGAAAAGTATGATGAAAAGGAGTTTGAGCACGAGCTTGTGAATCAGGTTACTAAATTTCTGATGGAACTCGGATCAGGTTTTTCATTTCTGGGCAGGCAATATAAATTCGAAATAGAAGGGGATGAATTTTTCATTGATCTATTATTCTATCATGTAAGACTTCATTGCTATTTTGTAGTTGAGCTAAAAACATCAAAATTCAAGCCTGAATATTCAGGAAAATTAAATTTTTATATTTCAGCAATTGACGGATTACTTAAATCTGAAAAAGATAATCCTACGATCGGAATTATAATATGTAAATCAAAAAATAATATCGTCGTAGAGTATTCGTTAAAAAATATGAATACACCAATCGGAGTGAGTGAGTATATGCTAACAAAAAATCTTCCTGAAAGATTCAAATCATCATTGCCGACAATAGAAGAGATAGAATCAGAGCTTGAAAAGTAATGCGGGATATGTTATGGAAAAGAATGAAATAGAGAAGTTTGATGAAAAGGAGCTCAAGGATAAGATCTATAATATCCGGGGATTTCAGGTGATGCTTGATTCTGATCTTGCTGAACTTTACGGAGTGGAAACAAGAAGACTTAATGAACAGGTAAAAAGGAACTTAGAAAGGTTTCCAGCAATATTTTGTTTTCAACTCACAATAGATGAATTTGAAAACTTGATGTCGCAATTTGCGACATCAAGTTGGGGAGGTTATCGTAAAATGCCTTTTGTTTTTACCGAACAAGGAGTAGTTATGCTATCTTCCGTTTTAAGAAGTGAAAAAGCTGTTACAATAAGTATTAAAGTAGTAAAAGCTTTCATTGAAATGCGGAAAATCATTCAGTCTAACGGGCATTTGTTTCAAAGACTTGATAATCTGGAAGTGAAGCAGATCGAGACTGAAAAAAAGGTTGAGAAAATTCTTGATGCCATGGAAAGCGGGGGAGTTAAGCCAAAACAGGGTGTTTATTATGAGAATCAGGCTTATGATGCATATAAAT
>Ga0209262_10000474_pt1 | contig 18327 bp, 18 predicted proteins | sample Lowcelwee11metaG_FD_187171 | JGI IMG/M metagenome (GOLD analysis project Ga0209262, IMG submission 187171) | Freshwater pond sediment microbial communities from the University of Edinburgh, under environmental carbon perturbations - Low... | ecosystem: Environmental > Aquatic > Freshwater >...
TGGGAGAATGAAGCAACTGACAGCAGCAGCAATGAAATTAAGAATGCGACTCTTGTTTTCATGGTTTTAATTATTTAACAGGTCTAAAGTTTTTCAGGGTACGGTTACAATGATCTTGCCGCGTGGCCTGCCATTCACGGCGAGATCGAAGGCGTCTTCGGCACGCTCCAGAGGGAATGTGTTTTCTATCAGCGGCCTGAGTTTGCCCTCAGCATACAGCTCCTCCAGCACCTGCCAGTCCTCAGGGTGTCTGCGCATATTTGCCGATGTCAGTCGTCTGCCATGGATCACCCTGGCAAAGACTATTGAGTGGTAGGGCGGGGGGATAAAAAGGGTAGAGGCGTAGGTACCTCCATGCTTCAGCAGGTTACGCACGAGCCGGAGGTCCATCTTTCCGTAAGCATCCATGATGGAATCGAACCTGTTGTCGCAGGAGGAGAGCTCCTCACTGCCGTATCGCATGACCTCGTCTGCCCCGAGGCTGATGGCAAGATCACTGTTCGCCTCACTGCATGTAGCAGTCACTACGGCGTCGCGGGCCCTGGCTATCTGAACGGCAAAATGGCCCACCCCGCCAGTGCCGCCGTTGATGAGCACATGCGTTCCCCTGCCCACGCCGCATTTCCTCAGTCCGTTCAGGGCTGTCAGCGCCGCAATAGGCAGTGATGCTGCCTCTTCAAATGACATCTTTTCAGGCAGAGGCCGGACATGCTCCTGGCCTACGGCCCTCAGCTGTGCCAGCGCTCCGTGTCTGTCGAAGACAATTCCCCTCGATCCGTACACCCTGTCGCCCGGACTGAAAGCAGTTGCCCCTTCGCCGGTCTCCCTGACGATACCTGCAAAGTCAGCTCCGAAGATGCGCGGGAACCGGAATCCTGTTATAAGCCTGGCAACACCCTGTTTGATCTTCCAGTCGACAGGGTTGATCGAGACTGCTTTTACCTCAACAAGCACCTGGCCTGCTCCTGCTGAAGGGTCTGGCAGATCACCATACACTGACGACTCAGAGCCTCCGTATGCAGTTGAATAATATGCTTTCATGGTTGATTTTTGATGCAAGATAGTATTATTCAGGCAGTAGTAATTTGCGATTTGCGATGTGCGATTTGCGATTTACCAGGCAATAGGCAGTAAAGAATTAAGAATTAAGAATTAAGAATTATTGCTGATAATGAGATGCTTATATAGGTCCGCCGCAAAAGACTTTGACTTTTCAGACTTTACAGACTTTTGACTTTACAGACTTTTGACTTTACAGACTTTTGACTTTACAGACTTTTGACTTTACAGACTTTCGACTTTACGAACTTTTGCCTTTCAGGCTTTTGATTTCGTTATTCAGATCATCAAGACGGGTAATGATATGTTTATAAAGCTCATCTGAACTCTGGTCTTTATACTTGATATTCTTAAGTTCCTGTGATAATTCGTTCTGGCTTTCCTCCATGCTGTTCATGATCACCCCGATGAAGAGATTCATGATTATCATGGCGCCGATCAATATGAAGCTGGCAAAATAGACGAACGGCCATAGGGAGACAATCTGCTGATTCTCACCTGCTGCGGGTCCGTAAATATGAATATTCATGATATCCGTCCAGCCTTCGAGGGTCAGCACTTTGAACAGGGTGACGAAAGTGTGATGAAGATCGCCAAAATGCATCGGGTCTGTCTTTCCGAAAATGAAAACGCCAATGATGGCATAAACATAAAAGAGTATCCCTATCAGCATTATGACATATCCCATTGAAGGGATGCTTTTGAGCAGGGCGCTGATTATCAGCTTCAGTTTCGGGAGGATGTTTACCATCCGCAGTATTCGCAGAACCCTCAATATGCGAAGCACCGCAAAATAGTGAGTGTCACTGAAAGGTATGAGGCAGACTGCCACTATCACAAAGTCAAATACGTTCCACGGGTCTTTAAAGTACTTCCAGGGTTTGTTCCCGTTTGCAATAATTTTCAGGGCAATCTCAATTGTAAAACAGGCGATCACAAAATCATCAATGAAGGAAAGAAGAGTATGGTATTCCTCAGCCAGGGAGGGATATGTCTCCATTCCTGTAATAATTGCGGAAAGGAGTATCAGCGAGAAGATATAATAATTGAAAATCCTGTTAGTTGCTATCTTTTGTGCTATTTCAAAAATCCTGTTCATGATTTTTTAATTTTTGATAACATAATTTTCAGCATGGGTATTGAAGCTATAACAATAAAAATGATTATGATGTAGATGGAATATTTCATAACATCGGGATAAGCTTTACCAACGAAGTAGCCCAGGGGAACCAGGGTGCATACCCATGTCAGTGCCCCCAGAATATTAAACAGCAGGAATCTCCTGAAATTAAACTGAGTTGCACCTGCAATCGCCGGCACCAGCGTACGGATGACAGGCATGAAACGGCCCAGGATAAATGCCCATACTCCGAAACGGGTGTAAAAACCGCTTCCACGTTCAAGATATTCCTTTTTGAAGAACCGTGAATTGTTATCGACGAACAATTTTTCCCCTAACCATTTCCCTTTGAAATATCCGGTAAGGTCACCCATGAACGATGCCAGAACCAGCAGTGCAAGCAGCAATGCCAAAGGCAGTTCCAGGTAATGGGTGCCGCAGAACATACCGGCCGCAAACAGCAGATAATCACCTCCGGGTAAAACAAATCCAAGAAAAAAACCAGTTTCAACAAAAACAATTGCCAGAATAAGAATCAATCCGCCATACTCAATAAGATGATGAGGATCGGAAAAGAAATTCCAGAAACCAGTATCCATCAGAATTATACGTTGCTTCTTTTGTTTTTAAACTTCAATGAAAGGAAAACGCTTCCCGTGATTATTGTTGCGATAAACAGAAGAGACCATTCGATGGGTATTTTATATAGATCGACCAGCATCATTTTGATTCCAACAAAGATCAGCACAACTGCCAGGCCGTAGCTCAGAAGCCAGAAGCGGTGTACGACGCCGGCGAGGGCGAAATACAGGGAGCGCAATCCGAGGATCGCAAAGACGTTTGATGTGTAGACGATAAACTGGTCCTGGGTGATTGCAAGGATCGCCGGTATGCTGTCGACAGCAAAGATCAGATCGGTCGTCTCGATGAGAATCAGCACCAGAAACAGAGGAGTTGCATACCGTCGGCCATCAATTTTTGTGAAAAATCTGTCCCCGTGCAGATCAGGGGTAACAGGCATAAACTTTTTAAAGAACCTCAGGACCGGGTTTTTCTCAGGGTCGATTCTCGTGTTACTGTGGTTAAACATCTTATACCCGGTAAAGATGAGCAACGCCCCGAAAATGTAAATTGTGAAGTGGAACTTTTCAATCAGTGCAACACCGGCAAAAATGAAGATGACGCGCATGATCAATGCCCCTATTATGCCCCAGAAGAGAACTTTGTGCTGGTACCTGGCAGGGGTCTGGAAATAGGTAAAGATCATTAAGAAGACGAAGATATTATCAACGCTCAATGCTTTCTCTACCAGATATCCGGTGAAGAACTCCAGTGCCTGTTGCCGGCCTCTCCAATAGAAAATAACAGCATTGAAGACCAGCGCAAGGAATATCCATACGAATGTCCAGGTCAGTGCCTCTCTAAGGCTTACCTCATGAGTTTTACGGTGGAAAACGCCCAGGTCAAGTGCCAGCATGAGCAGCACGAAAGCATTGAACAGTATCCAGAAAATAATTGGTGTGTCCATTATTTCGGTTGTAAGATTCAGGTTTAATAAATAATCGGGATTTTCATCCTTTCAATTGTATCATTTTTGTCTCGATCAGTTTCTGCAATTCCCTTATCATTGCCTTTTCCTGATTATCAATGTGTGAATCATCATGAACCAACCTCATAATACTGTCATACTCGGCGTGAGTAATGATACCATCCTCCATTACGTGATCAATTAACTTTCTCAATCTTACATTGCCTTCAGTTACTGCCATATGTTTTCATTTTTAAGTTGTACCTAGAATTAATTTCATTTAACACCTGGTCTGTATTTACTTAAACCATGAACAGTGCAAAGTTGTTCGATAAAGGTAAATACTCCAATTCATTTTGCCTCATTGTATGCAAAAGATCAGAGTTACCGGGTTTCATTGATTCTGCCGGCATCAAGTTTTTGATTTATTTCATTTAGCTTTTTTAATATTTCCTTGTTTGAATTTCTGTTTGCGGCACCCATTATAATGATTTTGGCAGAGACCAGTAAAACCCCGGCTTCAAGCAAAATATCTTTTGTAAAACCAGTTGCAAAAAGTGCGATAAAGAACAGGATAAATGTTAATGCAATGGTTATTGCATTGCCCAGGTCCAGGTTATTTTTCATGTATGTTGCTTTTACAGTTTGCCTTATTACAGTTTTATTTTATGAGCAATGGTTCTATGTTCAGGACCTTAAAAATACTTCCTTCTCACCCATTTCTCAAAAGCAATAATGATCAGTATTGAGAATGACACAGAAGCTGATAAGCCCCAGGCATCAGGTAACAACGGAGACGATTTAAAGGCATGGTTCATAAACGGGAGATACACGAATGACGTCTGAAACAGCAGTACTATTGCTATTCCCAGGTATATGGAAAGGTTTGAAAACAGGCCAATATTAGCTGCAGAGTATTTCAGAGACCGGCATTCGATAAGATAAAATACCTGGAACAAAACCATCGAAGTAACGGCCATTGTCTGTGCTTCAGAGAGAGCCAGGGCTTTATCCGTTCCCCTGGCAAGTTCGGTATTGTATTCCCAGAGAAATAATCCGATTGTTCCGCCCGCCATTATAAGAGACACCAGTATTATCCTGAAGGTGACGAAGGGGGTAAAAATGGATTTGCCAGGTATCCTGGGAGGGCGTTTCATTATGTCAGGCTCCATGGCTTCCATTGCCAGGGGGAGTGCCAGGGCCACTGCAGTGATAAGGTTGATCCACAGAACCTGCACCGGCTGCATGGGAAGGAGGGGAACGCCATCCTGTGAAGGGAAGAACAGCACAGCTATAAATACAACCAGGCCTAATCCTATACTTGTAGGCAAGAGGAAAATAATGGATTTCAGAAGGTTGTCGAATACCCTGCGGCCTTCTTCAACAGCAGCTTCGATGCTCTCGAAGTTATCATTAACCAGAACCATGTCGGCAGCTTCCTTAGATACGGCAGTACCTGTAATACCCATTGCAACTCCAATATCTGCACGTTTGAGGGCAGGGGCATCATTCACACCATCGCCGGTCATGGCAACAACCTCGCCGTGCGCCTGCAATGCTTTTACGATATTCAATTTGTCTTCGGGAGATACACGCGCAAAAATGTTTGTGATTTTTACTGTTTCCGACAGCTGTTCGGGACTCATCATCTGAAGTTCTTTTCCGGTAATAACCTGACCGGCATTTTTGAACCCCAGTTCTCTTGCTATTATCGAAGCCGTTGAAGGATGGTCACCTGTGATCATTTTCACGGTTATACCTGCATTATGACAGGTCTCTATCGCTTTTTTCACTTCCAGTCGCGGAGGGTCGGTCATTGCCTGAACTCCGACAAAATCGAAATTGCTGAGATCTTCTTCCGTGATGAGACCGGCATGTTTTTCAGGCAGCCATTTGGAGGCGATGGCCAGTACCCTCATCCCGGTTTCAGCGAGTTCCATTACCTCTGCCCTCAATTTTTCAGGCCCGGGGCCATCTGATGAATTGTCGCCGGGTTTTAATATAGGGATGACTGATTCAGGAGCCCCCTTCAGGTAAATGACTTTTCTCCCTTCAGGTGAAGAATGAAGAGTAGCCATGATCTTCCTGTCGGAGTCAAACGGCAATTCGTCTAATCTTGGCCACAGACCGGTTATTTCAGAAAAATTCAGTCCGAATTTTTTCCCTGCAACAATCAGAGATACTTCGGTAGGGTCTCCGACTGCGATCCATTGCCCGTCTTTGTAACTGATACTTGCATCGTTGCATAGTACCGAAGCAAGCATAAGTTCACCTATTTCGCTGTTCTCTGCCTCAGTGCCGGTATCGCTTCTCAATATTTTACCCTCAGGATTGATGCCCGAACCGGTAGTATGGTAAGTCTGCCTGCCATTCCAGAGTTTCTTAACGGTCATCTCATTAAGCGTTAACGTACCGGTCTTGTCAGAACAGATAACCGTGGTACTGCCGAGGGTTTCAACTGCGGGTAAATGCCTGATAATGGCATTTCGCCTGGCCATTCGCATAATTCCGATAGCTGCCGATATAGTAATAACGGCAGGCAGCCCTTCGGGTATTGCGGCTACGGCAATTGTAATGGCTGAAAAAACTGCATCAATGATACCATTATTGCGAAAGAGTCCGATTATTATTACGGCGACACATACAATAAGGATTGCATAGGTTATTGTTCTTGCAATTCTTTCAAGCGATTTTGTCAACGGTGATTTTATTGTGGCTGTAGTCTGAAGAAGTTCAGAGATATGCCCAATCTCCGTATTATTCCCTGTTGCAACAACTACGCCTTCTCCGGTGCCGGAAGTAATAAGTGTACCACTATATGCCATGCACTTTCGGTCTGCAATGCCTGCATCCGCATCGGCTATGTTTGTGTGTTTATCAACCGGCAATGATTCTCCTGTAAGGATTGATTCATTGCATTGCAGGTTTTTGGAGTGAGTGAGGCGTATGTCAGCCATGACTTTTTCGCCTGCCTGGAGCAAAACATAATCTCCGGGAACAAGCTCTGAGGCAGGAATGCTCCTCTGCTCTCCGTCACGCATTACAGTTACCGATTCAGGTAAGAATTTAGTAAGACCCCGGATAGCCTTTCCGGCCTGAAACTCCTGGATAAATCCTATAAACGCATTGATCATTATAACAGACAGAACCACGATGCCATCGACGATTTTCCCCAATGTAAATGCCAGTACTGTAGCTCCGATAAGGACAAACAAAAGAGGATTAAGAAACTGCCTAATAAAGATCTTAAAGGCACTTGCACCTCCCTGTCCGTGGAGGATATTGGGTCCTGACTCTTTTTGCCGTTTCTTCACCTCAGGTGCGGAAAGGCCTTCGGATGATGTTTTGAGTATTTCCAGAACATCATTATGGGAAAGCAGATGCCATTTATGATTTTGGAGGTTTTCGATCATATAGTCTCTGTAGGTGAAATGTTGGCAATAACCATGCTATGCAAAAATTACAATTGTTTCCTTCATCAGGGTCATTAATTGACGACTTCTTTTAAGGACCTGAGTTTTTCTTTTGCAATAGAGTCTAATTTTAAAGTAGACCTGTCGATCAGAGAATCAAGCGCTTTTACCTTTTCGCTTTCCAGGTTAATTATTGAGTCAAGCTCCATAACTTTATCAAACTCCTTATTTAATAAGGAATCTAACCTTTCGGTCTTGCTGCTTAAGTCATTAACCTGCTCCTTAATTTTCTTACTTATTTCGCCGCACGAAGTGAATAATACCATAATTATTAATGGCAGTATCAGTTTTACCTGTTTCTTCATGATGATTTTTTTATTTGTTAAACATCAGTTAGTCTTTGCGTTAATTAAGAGTTTGTCCCCTGGTAAGGTTACCTTATATGAGAACAAATATGGTAAAACTAAATTAAAACTTATCCTTGATTTCTGATCTTTACCATGACTTGAGAATTCATTTGAAATTAACGGCTTCCAGTCAGGGGATCTTTGGCCGGGCCAATCACCTCAAGCCCTCAATGTTCAAAGAATTGTTCTAAGGGAACAATATTCAAGGATATCAGCGAGTTGTTATTAAAATTATCCTGATGATATGAAAAGCATTATTTTTTGCTCAGCACTGCTGCTGTTGGCCGGCACGCTGCACGGACAGTGGAAGGCACAGACAGCAGAGACATATGACGGGACATACAGGATGGCTTACGTCACATCAACAAGCGGTAATGAAACACTCAGGATACTTCGCGATGTGTCGGCTCCTGCCGCGGCAAGCGGCATCAGTGTATTTGAGCAGCTGACAGGGGTGATACTGCTGAATAAGGATATCGGCAATGGAAACAGGGTGCTCAGCCTGGTTCTGGGGTTTGATGACAGTCCGAAGATATACATTCATCAGCCTGACAACATCAGACAGCAGTGGGATCCGAATCTGAGGAAATACATGATCGAGTCTGACTGGCAGTTGTGGAGGATAGCAGATACGAGAGACAGGAGTGTCAGGAAGGAGAGTGCTGATCCGGAGTCTCTTCCGCAGAATGAACGGATGAGTATGGAAGGAATCATTGGCTTATTGAAAACCAGCCAGAAGGTATCCTGCCAGATTGTCCTGATCAACAGTGTCTATGACACTCAATCGATTCACAAGTGTGAGTTCACTCTGCAAAACTCTACGAAATCAATAAACTTCCTGCTTAAATAGTAACTGCCACAGATCACCAGATATCATTCCCAAAACACTGAATCTCTGAAATCCCGACCACGGAGTGGGCCGGGACCTCAGACATTCAGACCTCAGACATCATTCATGCCAGATCAAAACGGTCGAGGTTCATCACTTTATTCCATGCATTCACGAAGTCGGTGACGAACTTTCCGGCGGCGTCAGCGCTGCCGTAAACCTCGGCGAGCGCCCGCAGCTCTGAGTTTGATCCGAAGACGAGGTCAACGCGGGTCCCTTTCCACTTCAGGCTGCCTGTCTTACGGTCATGACCCTCGAACTCATCCTTTGAATCGGATACCGGTTTCCATACGGTACTCATGTCAAGCAGGTTCACAAAGAAGTCGTTCGTGAGTGTGCCGGGGCGCCTGGTGAAGACGCCGTGTGCGGAGCCGTCGTAGTTGGCGTTCAGCACGCGCATGCCGCCTACCAGTACTGTCATCTCCGGAGCGGTGAGGTTCAGCAGCCGCGCTTTGTCTACCAGCAGCTCTTCAGACGTCACGGTAAACTTCGCTTTCAGGTAGTTGCGGAAGCCGTCCGCTGCCGGCTCAAGCATTTTGAATGACTCGACGTCAGTCTGCTCCTGTGAGGCATCCATCCGTCCGGGGGTGAAAGGTACTGTGACGGTCACCCCTGCATCTTTTGCAGCTTTCTCAACCGCAGCGCAGCCTGCCAGCACTATAAGGTCTGCCAGCGACACCTTCCTGCCGCCTGACTGTGCGTTGTTGAACTCTTTCATTATGTTCTCAAGGGTCTCCAGCACCTTCTTCAGCTGAGGAGGGTTGTTCACTGCCCAGTCTTTCTGCGGTGCCAGCCTTATACGTGCGCCGTTGGCGCCGCCGCGCCTGTCCGATCCGCGGAAGGTGGAGGCTGAGGCCCATGCGACAGAGACAAGCTGTGACACCGAAAGTCCTGTGCCAAGCACCTTAGCCTTCAGGGCTGCAATATCCTTCTCATCCGGCAGAGGATGATCGGCAGCAGGTATCGGGTCCTGCCACAGGAGCACCTCGGCAGGGACCTCAGGACCCAGGTATCGTGCCCGTGGTCCCATGTCGCGGTGGGTAAGCTTGAACCATGCACGTGCAAAGGCATCGGCGAACTCGTCAGGGTTCTCGTAGAACCGTCTCGATATCTTCTCGTACGCCGGGTCAAACCTCAGTGACAGGTCAGTGGTGAGCATCGAGGGGACGTGACGTTTCGACGGGTCGTGTGCATCAGGAACCGAGTTGGCGCCTGCGCCGTGCTTTGGTATCCACTGGTGTGCGCCTGCGGGGCTCTTCGTCAGCTCCCAGTCGTACCCGAACAGGTTCCAGAAGAAGTTATTGCTCCACCTGGTGGGGGTGCTCGTCCATGTCACCTCGATACCGCTGGTGATGGCGTCTCCTCCTTTTCCTTTTCCGAAGGTGCTGCTCCATCCCAGTCCCTGCTCCTCGATGGGGGCTGCTTCGGGTTCAGGACCCACGTGTGCCGTGTCGCCTGCGCCGTGTGTCTTACCGAAGGTATGGCCGCCGGCGATGAGAGCCACTGTCTCCTCGTCATTCATTGCCATCCGTGCGAATGTTATGCGTATGTCTTTTGCAGCAGCAAGGGGGTCAGGGTTGCCGTTGGGTCCTTCAGGATTGACATAGATCAGTCCCATCTGCACTGCAGCGAGAGGGTTATCGAGGTCACGCTCGCCCGAGTAGCGCTCTTCGCCCCCGAGCCATTTTGTCTCAGAGCCCCAGTATATATCCTCCTCAGGCTCCCACACATCCTCTCTTCCGCCGGCGAAGCCGAAGGTCTTGAATCCCATTGACTCGAGGGCTACGTTTCCTGCCAGGATCATAAGGTCAGCCCATGATATTCTGCGGCCGTACTTCTGTTTTATGGGCCACAGGAGCCTGCGGGCCTTGTCAAGGTTGACGTTGTCAGGCCAGCTGTTCAGCGGTGCGAAGCGCTGCTGTCCGCCCCCGGCGCCGCCACGGCCGTCGCCCGTGCGGTAGGTCCCTGCGCTGTGCCATGCCATCCGTATGAACAAGGGTCCGTAATGACCGAAGTCGGCAGGCCACCACTCCTGCGAGTCGGTCATCAGCTTGCGAAGATCCTGCTTCAGTCCCTCATAGTCGAGGCTTTTGAAAGCTTCGGCATAGTCAAAGTCTTTGCCCATAGGGTCAGAGAGCGATGAGTGCTGGCGGAGGATATTCAGTTTAAGCTGGTTCGGCCACCAGTCGCGGTTCTTTGTCCCGCTGGTGCCGGCAGAGTGTCTTGTTGCCCCTGTCACCGGGCACTTGCTGATCTTTCCGGAGTCGTTTTCCATTGCGTGAAGTGTTTATTTAGTTAGACATAGCGTAGAGGTGAAGGGTTACCCGGGAATACCCCGGACAATCCAAACAAAGTGATTGTATTATAAGTTATAAGTGTCAAACCGGTGAATTCATTCATCTATTTCTTCTCTTCTTTGAACTTTCCAATCACATGAAGCTTCATATCTTCGATCACGAAGCCGGGGATCTTACGTTTCCTGAAGTGTTCCGTCAGGATTTTTGTCAGTTCTTCGTCATGGTAATCCACTATCCGGTCTGATTCGGAGCAGTAGAGATGATGGTGGCTATCCATGACTGAGTCGTATCTCATGACGTCTCTCTCGGTCTTCACCCTGCGGATGAGTCCGTGTGTGATAAATGCGTCAAGGACTTTATATACAGTGGCTGATGATATGTTCGGATAACTGATTCGTATATGGTCGATGATGTTTTCAGCTGTCGGATGGTTCTTCAGAGTGAGGATTGCATCGAGGACAGCTGTCCGTTGCGGAGTCACTTTCAGTCCTTTATCAGCGAGTCTGTTGCTCAGGTCCCTGGCTTTCATGGCAATTTATAAGCAGAAGAGAATGATTCTCTTTTAATAATTACCAAATATAGGAATAAATTAGATAAAAGTCAAGGGGATTTGCGATTTGTCAGGGAATAGGCAGTAGGCAATAGGCAATAGTGTTGACCACAGGACCGCAAGACTGCAGGACCGCAAGACCCATCGACAGGCTAAGGGCCCGGCTATGGGTGGCGACGCGTAAAGCAGGTTACTCTTTTCTGAACCTGACCCTGGTTATTTCGCCGATCCAGCCACCGACGCGGTATACGATTCCTTCGTCAGTTATGCCATTGTAGAAACCTTCTTCCCTTGTCGGGAAGAGCTTTGAGTATTCCCTTATCTTTTCGTTTGCCGCTGTTGTGAGGGATGGATCAATGCTTTTGGCGGTATTGAGATAGTCGACCGCCACCCAGTATACCGCGTGGTTAGCGAAGGCATCACCGATATTGCTTCCTGCATATGCCTCGGCGATGATGAAGACCGCTTTTCCGTTCATGTTGTTGAGCTCGTATGCATGTTCACCGCGGTTACGTGCCTCCTGTTTCTTTCCGAGCGCCAGCTCCATGGCGGCAATCCTGGTCAGGACATCAGATCTTACCAGCTTGCTCGTGTCAATACTGTAAGCCTGTGAAAAATACCCTTCAGCCTTTTCGATGTTATTACGTGCCAGGTTCAGTTCGGCCAGCCTGACGGCATTCTCAGCAGTGCGGTTACCGGCAAAGAGTTTGACAGCCATCCTGTAGTAGAAATCGGAGCCGGTACATCCCTTTTCCGTCAGCAGGTTAAATACCTCATTCAGCAGGGCAGTATTACGTATATCCTCATCAACCTTCCGTGAGTAAATTGCCTCGATACTGCCGCATGTCATCGCCCCGCTGGCCCTGTATAATGACTCTATCCGGCCGGCAGCCTCTTTATACCGGGAGTCATCAGGGGTTACCTTCAGTTGATTGTCAATTATTTCGTAAGCTTTCAAATATGCGGCCAGTACCTCCGTAGTATCGATCATACCTGCCGAATAAGATTTCACGGCCGCCTCAACCAGGAGAACGGCATGGTTCTGGTCCATGAAGCCGGGGAAGCTGTCGGCCACCTCTTTTAACAGATTATAGCGCAGATCAGTGTAGAATGAGTTGTTACCACCGTGTTCAGAGAGAAAGAGTGAGATTGCAAGGTCATTGGAAGGTTTGTTGTCAAAATAAAATGTTCGAAGTGACATGACCATGATCACAGAATCGATATAGGCAGAATCGCCTGTCGTGCTTAATCGCTCCCTGAACAGCACCTCACCCCTGGCATAAATATCTTCTGATGAGGCGGGGCATTCATTAAACACCTGTCTCCAGTAGTACATTGCCGAATCGTAATCCTTTCTTTCAAAAAAACCTGAATAGACAAGGGTGTTTTGCAGGCATCTTATGCTGTCCTGTCCGCTGCCAAAGGGGGTTTCCGTGTCAATTCCTTTCTGCGCTGAGAGATTGATTGACAGTATTGTTAAGGTCGTTGCAGCAAAAGCACTTAGTGCACATTTATTCATTTTGATCCTCATGATGCTGGTTACAGAAAATTTGAATAAGTCAGTCTGCAATAACAGCTCGTAAAAACATATTTATAACGTTAATAAACAGGCGCAGTATATAGAAACCATAAGAATATTTGATATAAAGATAATTTAAAGGCCGGTCTTGCGGCCGGCCTGGTAAGAGAAGGAAGGGGAGAGGTACTTATTTCTTCTCCTTCTTTGCAAATTTGAGACCTATGTTGAAGTTGATGCCGCTCATGTCTTCGTTAGTGACATGAGTCACGTAAAGGTTTTCATTGTTTTGGTCGATACCCGTGACGATCCGGTAGCTGGCGCCTGCCACGAAGGTGACCCTGGTGCTCAGATTCACCTCGATGTTTAATCCGGGCTCAACGATGACAAAGTTCTCGCCTGATATATTCCAGAAGTTGTCAAGCAGGCCCTCCTTCGGATCTTCATAGTCCTTCGTGCTCCCATAGGCGATAAGCACCTGTCCGCTGAAATGCATCATATTACCAGGGTAGGTTATCACCTGTGCCACGCCACCGAAGTAACCGTAGTTTACAGTAGGATGTGAGAGGTTCACTCCGCCTGCGATACCCAGCAACAGTGTGCGGTTGAAGAGTGCCCCGCCATAGAAGCCGATGAGAGTACCTGTCTGGCCCTGTATCGAGTTGATCTTGACTTCAGGGACCCACATCTCAGTGACGACGATATCCGGTCTGAGCAGCGTACGGGTCTGTCCCGGATCCTGTGCAGCGACAACTCCCGAGAGAAGCATTAATGCCATAACCATATTGAAGACCACTTCTTTACGGTTCATTTTCCTGTTTTCGATTTTTGTTTTCATGATGATTTGTTTTAAGTTGGTTATTATTCTGTTATTCTTTTGAAGTTTGACTGATGGTATTCATGCCCGTTCTGCGTCGCACAGCTGCCTGCTCTCTCCGAGGTTTATAAGGATGGTTTTTTCCTTCCGTGGCTGCGGCTTCATGCCGAACATGATCCTGAGGATATTTGTCGGCCTGATAGCAAACCAGTAAACTGATAATATGAGGGTCAGGGAGGAGATCATTATGATCAGAACTTTGAGCCATACTGCGATATCGAGTCCTACGGTCAGGTATCCGGTTATCACAAGTGCCGGCTGATGAAGGAGGTAGAAGGGATATACAGCCTCGTTTGCGGTTTTCCTCAGCGGAGAACTGAAGTCAAGATATCTCTTTGCATAGCCTATTGCAGCAACAGCACAGGTCCAGCTCATTATGAGTGCTGCGACATCATACATTATCTCAGCAGTTCTTTCCGATGCCACATGGCCGGGAACGATGAACATCACAAGTGTCATGACTGCTGTTTCAGCCAGGTATATCCTCCTGTACCTGCACATTGCACCGCTGATGCTTTTGAGAGGCAGAAGGATGAATCCGGACAGGAAAAAGATCATATAGCATGCAATAGATGCCCAGTCGTTTACAAGGGCGTGAGTCTCGGTCTCGAAATATCTCTGCAGTATAATCTGTGAGAGCAGCAGTGGTATGATCACGATATTGAGTCCGAAGCGGCTGGAGAGAACACCCTCCGTGCGGGCTACAAGTATCCTGAACCTGTTGCTTCTGAGGAAGTTCAGGAACGGAGAGACAAGAAGTGCTATCACAAAGAGGTAAAGTATGAACCAGAGGTGGTGCCAGCTGAAATTACCTTCCGGGTAAATACCGTCAAACATGTGGCGATAGAAGTCGATGATGGAAGTGTAGTCGCTTATCTTTTCTACATAGACCTGTACCGGAACGAGCAGGAAGATACCAGCGAAAAAAGGAATAAGGAGCCTGCGTGTGCGTTCGAGGAGGTACTGGCCTGTTGTCTTATTACCGAGTGCAAAGAAGGTGCCTGCGCCGGAGAGCATGAACAGGAGAGGCATCCTCCAGTTGTGAAGGAAGATCATCACCTTCCTGAGCACACCGCCGTAAAGGATATCGTTTTTAACATGCCAGTCCCATGTGTTAAAGATCATACCTGTATGAAACAGAAACACGCTTATAATAAGCATGATTCTTAACCAGTCGATGTAGTACTGACGTTCTGAACCTGTGTTTGTGTTGTTTGCCATTTTTGTCCGAGTTTGATTTCTTTGGCAAACATAAAATGACATTTTCACGCGAAGCGAATCTGCCTATCGGTACGATGTTCGTGCCTATCGGGACAAACAGAAGGGAATCTCGTACGTGCTTGTAAGGATCAGAATATGAGAGATATATCAGCCGTTCTCAGATTTCCTGAATTCTGAGGGTGTTTTGGAAGTATATTTTCTGAAAGCGGTATTGAAGGATGATTTTGAGTTGTAGCCAACCATTTCGGCCAGGTCTTCGATGGTGATTTTTCCCTCCCTGTCATTCCTGATAAGTTTTTTTGCATGCTCGACACGGTAGAAGGCTAGCATCTCGAAGAAACTCTTGTTCAGTTTTTCGTTTATCACCTGTGAGACATGGTGGGAGGATTCGTTGATCTGCTTCGACAGGCCCGTGAGTGAGGCAAGGTTGTTGGTGAAATAATTGTTGTTCTCCATTTCGCGTCTTATCTTTTTCAGAATCATCTCTTTATTCTCTTCGGAGAGGGATGATTTCTGGTATTTGACAGACGGAAAAGAGAAGAATGACCCTGGAGTGTCAAAGAACTCAGAGCGGTTCATTATCTGCCAGGTAGTGGCATATATCATGAATGACACATATGTGGCTATGAAATATCCGCCTATATCGCTTCTCATCCCGAAGTTGATCTTTGTGATTACCATTATTGTGATGAGTATCAGGATGTGCATGGTGGAGTTGCGAAGTATCCTCAGCAGTTCATTGTTTGTATTGAAGAGTGGTTGTTCCAGTGACCGGAATTTTTTTATGAGGGTTACAACGGCCCAGCCTATATATCCAAAAAACTGCAGGAGCATGAGCTGGTTGACATATTGCCTGATACCGAGCGGGTCATCCGAGATCGCTGAGGCTGACTCGAAGTAGTCCCAGTCAGGGTGCTTGGTAAAAATATATGAATTATATTTCTGCTCGTCTGGCTGGATAAACTGGAAAACCATATAGAGAGTCCAGAAGAAGACAGGTATAAAATGGACCCAGGTAATTCTTTTTGATCCGGGGTTGAGGCTACTCCATACGTAGAAGTAAAAGAGCGGAGCGAAGGCGAAGTTCAGTGACTCGCTGAAGTTGGTAAGATATAGCACCCGGACTATATAACCGGTATTGTTGAGCCACTCCTCGAAGATGGCCAGGGAGAGCGAGAGGAGCAGGAGTCCCTGAAACAGATTTGACCTCCTGTTGCTGTCAGCGTTCCTGATAAAGAACCATGACAGCAGCAGTCCCTGGAACACGCCCAGGAAAATGATAACATCAAATACACTCACATTGATATCTGTTCTCATACTTAAAGAGCTCAATAAACAGGCTCAATAAAGTTATGTAAAATTGATACCCGAAGCAATGGAGGGGGGATTCAAATGTTTTTGTTATGCATGTAGAAGGCAGTAGGCATCAGGCAATAGGCAGTTGTGTTGACCTCACGATTGCATGATTGCACGATTGCACGATTGCACGATTCCATGACATCAGACCTTCGGACCCTGAGACAGATGACAATCATTGACCCCTCAGTTTCTTTATGGCATTGAAGTGATCCATCTCCGCTTTTTCACGGGCGAGCCTGGTAGTCTGTCTGTATGCTGCAAATTCATCTTTAAGCTCTTTCAGATCTTTCTCGGTTCTGCGGAGGACGATCAGGTTCCTTTTAAAGACGAGAAATCCTAACGCCAGCAGAATAGCCAATATTCCAATTACAGTCCACATGAAGGTATTGTAAACGTTTTTGTTCAGCTCAATACCAAGGACACTGATACTGTTTTTTGTTGTGGTTGCTTCCTCCAGATTCACCCTGGTTTCGTCAAGCAGGGATTTGAGCGAGTCGGTTTTGCTGTTTAAGTCAGCGGTAAGGTTCTTGAATCCGGCAATACGATTTTTTTCTGCATTGATGGAATCAATAATATTCCTGTTGAGCTTCTGGTACATATCTTCCCTTATGGCCCGGTAATTTTCATATATCCTTGTATGGCCCTCCAGATACTTAATCTGTTCCTCAACTGTGCCTGTTGAAAGCTCTTTTGGCATTGTCGTCTGTCCTGTTGCATTAAAGACTGCAAAAGAGAATGCAGTGATCAGCAGCATTTGTTTAACGCTTATTTTATTCATTTTCCCCGGTTTTTGACTATGAAAAGATCAGACTTTACTTGGTTAACGGACGGGGGAGGGAAAAATTCTGTATTCAGGGGAAATTAGTTACAAAAGGAGGACGAAGCTAGGGGAGGACTTTCTGAGATATGAGAGGGGAGCGTAAAGCGGCAAGACAAAGAGAAGGATTTCAGTATGATTTCATTTAAACATTTGACTTTTTAAATTGTTTATTATTAAATGATTAGTTCACTTTTCGTTTATTCACTTAAATGTATAAGACTATGAAAAGAATTGCAATCCTCGGAACAGGAAGCGTGGGGCAGACTCTTGCCTCAAAGTTCGTTGCACTGGGTTATGATGTACTACTGGGAACGCGCAACGTAGCGGGAAAACTGTCAGACTCGGCGAAAGACAATTATGGCAATCCTCCTTTCAAAGAGTGGCATGCTGCCAACAAAACTGTAAAACTGGTGACATTCAGGGAGGCCGCATCATCCGCAGAGATTATAGTTAATGCCACCAAGGGGGCTGATTCGTTAGAGGCTCTGAAGATGGCGGACGCGAAAAGCCTGAAAGGCAAAATTCTCATCGATGTAGCCAATCCGCTTGACTTCAGCAAGGGCATGCCGCCAATACTTTCTCCGGAGCTGGTCAATTCCAATTCACTCGGAGAAGAGATTCAGAAGAGTTTCCCTGATGTAAAAGTTGTAAAAACGCTGAACACAATGTGGTGCGGATTGATGGTAAATCCTGCCATGATTAACGGGGGTGATCACAATGTTTTTATCTGCGGAAACGATGACGATGCGAAATCGATTGTAAGGGATATATTAAAATCATTTGGCTGGAAGGACGGGAATATCCTTGATCTCGGCGGCATAACTTCAGCGAGGGGCACAGAAATGTATCTGCCTTTGTGGTTAAGTATCTTCAGGGCATCGGGCAATGGTGCGTTTAATATTAAAATAGTCAGATAAGTTATTACTGTATCAGCCAAACCCAAAGGTGCGAGAAGCTGCGAAGTTCCGGACGACCGAAAAAGAGGTCTCCGGGACTAAACCCTGAAGGATGAACAGGTAACCTTAACCCCTTCTTCATAAGGGGTGGCGGTGATGCCGAATCGACGGGTGAATTTTGAGGAGTCGAAGAAGTAGTCGCGGTCATACTGATACATCATCTCAGGCATCTCTCTCATTACCGGAATGAATATGCCGAGCGGAAGAAGCATCCACTTCGGAAGGATGGAGATATCTGGTTTAGCACTAAACTCTTTCGCTATCATTGTTATTATCTCCCTGCCGGTGATGCTTCTGCTGTCGGTTGGGAGATGC
>Ga0209262_10000475_pt1 | contig 18258 bp, 12 predicted proteins | sample Lowcelwee11metaG_FD_187171 | JGI IMG/M metagenome (GOLD analysis project Ga0209262, IMG submission 187171) | Freshwater pond sediment microbial communities from the University of Edinburgh, under environmental carbon perturbations - Low... | ecosystem: Environmental > Aquatic > Freshwater >...
GAGCAGCCTGTAGGCGAGACTTGCCCCAAATGCAAAAAAGGGGCTTTGATTTATAAATGGGGAAAGAACGGAAAATTCATTGCTTGCAATAATTTTCCCGCCTGTAAATATACTAATTCTTTAGAAATCGGCGAGGATCAGAAAAAAAACGAGGATAAAACCATTGACCACGGCAGTTGTCCGAAATGTAAAACGGGAAAACTGGTCGAAAGAATCGGTAAATTCGGAAAATTTTTAGCATGCAACAATTATCCTAAATGTAATTACATTCATACTGAACATATAAGCATAAAATGTCCCGAGCCGAATTGTGACGGTTTCATCAAAGATAAAGTTACGAAAAAAGGAAAAAAGTTCTTCGGATGTTCAAATTTCCCGAAATGCAGTTACGCTTCATGGAATAAACCGATCGACAGAAAATGCGAAAAATGCGGCTACGGAATTCTCGAAGAACAATACGATATTAAGAAAAGAACGACAAAAATAATTTGTCCTAAATGTAAAACGGAATACAGCTCTTAAGAAATATTTTACTTTTTTGTTGTATTTGTTTTAGTTATTTTGCATATTTAAACGCTGAGGGGCAGTTAGTAATTTAAGGAGAAAAAAAATAAGCGTAAAGAAAAAAATAATTTACTTGACAACAAAGATTGAAAAGTTTTATATTCAAGCTAGTTGTTTTTTAATATTAAGATATAGGTTGGTTTATGCGTAAAATTGCGATTTTGTCATCAAAAGGGGGTACGGGAAAAACTACTACCTCGATCAATCTGGCTCATGGACTCGCTCTTATGGGTAGAAGTGTGCTTCTTATTGACAGCGATCCGCAAAACACAATCGGAATTGTGTTTAATGTCAATCCGGAGAAAACGCTTTGTGATCTATTGTTAAAAAGAAGGGCCTCAATTGTTAAGGTCAGAGAAAAACTTCATGTGATCACATCCGGAGGAAAGTATCTTGTTGATACTGAAGTAAAACTTACAAAAGCGTGGGGAAAAGAGTATAAACTCAAAAAGAATTTGTCCAATCTTGAAGGTGTTGATTATGTGATTCTTGACTGCGCTCCGTCAATCAATTTAATAAATGTCAATGTGCTGACCTATTGTGATGAAGTCGTTATTCCGATATCAATGGATTTTCTTTCACAGATCGGAGCGAATCAGATCTTAGGTATGATCGACAGCGTCAGCAAATCATATAATAAAAATCTGGATATTTTAGGTGTGCTTCCTGTTTATTATAATGAGAAAAGAAAAATATCACTTGAAACCGTCGCGATACTAAAGGATTTTTTCAAAGAAAAACTATTTAATACCTATATAAGGGAAGATGTAAATCTCAAAGAGGCACCAAGCTTCATGAAAACAATATTTGAGTACGCTCCTGATTCATGGGGATCTCAGGATTATTTTAAGTTGGCTAACGAAGTTGATAATAAATAAAGTTTATCAGGATTAAAGATTATGAGCGACGACTCGCAAAAAGAATCAAAAAGTATCGGAAGAAATATATTCGCTGAAGGTAAAAGCGATTTATTTAAAGATAAATCAGATAAAAAATCTAACGATCCCGCTTCATCTCCTGCTCAAAGCGGTCCGAAAAGTATCGGAAGAAATATATTCGCCGAAGTTAAAAAACCCGTAGATTCGGCCAGACCCTCTTTAGGCGACGATTTAAAGATTATTGAAAAATCCACTCAGGATTTCACGGACAAAAAATCCGGTTCTTCAACGGCTGGTCCCAAAAAATCTAAAATAAACGCTCTTCATGTAACAAAGGAAAATGTTGTATTTGCACAGACCGTTTATGACGGAGTTCAGTACAAACTGACTAATCTTCAGGTTGTTCCGATCGAAGTGCCTCAAATCACCGAAGAAAATCTTATGAAAGATAAGGAAGATCCTGATATCATAATTAAAAAACTTCAGATGGAAGCTATAGATAAAGTATTCACAAGAGCAGGTGTTTTAAAGAACGATCCTCTGATTGTGACTTCTCTTAACGGACCCAATATAATTATCCGTCAGCTATTTGTTCAAAACACGCTTCCTGAAAATATTGAGACCGAACTCCCCAGTTTATTGAAATCACCATTCAACGAATCACTCAGCAGATATGAATATATTACTCTGAATTCAGACGGAATGAATCATAATATTCTTGCTTCCATTGTTGACAGTAATATATTTTTTTCAACACAGAACTTACTCATTTCATCAGGAATTGAATGTCTGATTCTCGACACTGATAAAACAGCGATAATCAATTTATACAACGAATCCGTAAAACCGCCGAAAGGTATTGTTGCATGCATCATTGATATAGGATATGATTACTCGCATATTATAATAGTTCCAAACGGAAATGAGGAACTTTATATTAGGAATATAGAGTTTACATACAATGCATTTAAAAAAATGTTGAAAAGCAACAGAGATATTACAATGGCCGAAGCGGAAGAAATGATAAAAAACCGGAATTTTTATGATTATATAACTAATGCGTTCGAGGCGGAAACTACAGAAAATCTCAATCAGCATTTTTCTGTTAAAAAATATGTCAGAATGCAGCTTTTAAGAGAACTCCAGAAAACTTTCCAGTATTATTCTCAGCAGAATCAGAACAAGATCCCATCAAAAATATATATCACGGGAAAAGCTCTTGAGATGAGTAAATTCGCTCAATTCATAAACAAGAATACAGATATTCCATGCGATAAACTAGATATCACCGGTTTTTTTAACGGGGATGTCACAGTTTTAGATTATGCCAAAGAAAAAGAAAGCTCGGCTTATGTTGCAATAGGATTAGCTCTAAGATACGAATAAATTGGGAACAGAAAACAAGAATGTATAAATTTAATTTTTTAAGTAAGATAAATCAGGAAAAACTCGAGACAAAGAAGAGAGAGAGGTTTATCAAACTGATATTTATGTCTTCAACATTATGTCTTGGTTTAATTTTAGGAATATTGTACCTTTATTCACTAAGCGTTGGGTCAAGTTATGAAGCCGCAGTCGATCATGGGAATAGACTTAAGGACAAAACAACATCTTTTAGGGATAAGGAATTTTTCAAGTATAGAAATATCCAAAGCGTATATAATACTACAATGAAAAGGAAAAAATTTTCTTCAATATTTGAAGCGGTTGAGACTTCTCTGGATTCGTCAATAATATTAAGCAGTTTCATTTACAAGGATGACATTATCAATTTAAGATTTGTATCAAGAAGTACATCCAGTAAATCTCAATTGATGTCAGTAGCCAATAATTTAAAAAACAGTTTATTTGAGAGATTCCAAATTTTAAAATATTTGGATGATAAAACAAACGAAGCGATTGATTTATCAAAAAGTCCTGATATTTTAAAAACCGTTGATGATTTGCAGTATTGGTATTTTGATTTTAATGTTTTGTTAAAGAATTATGAATCAATTGCTCCCGCTAAGATAGAAGGTTCTGAAAGTTCGAGCGGGTTGGGTCTAGGTCATTAAACTGGGATGTGATTTATGAAAAAAGAATATATATATATATTAGTTCCGATAATTTTATGTTTGCTTGGGATTTTATTTAAATCTCTTTATCTTTCCGAAACACTTCAAAATACTCAAGTTCTTCTTAACACAAACAGCGAATTGAGCGCTCAATTTTATAGAGACAGTTTAGTGCAGAATAACATATCTGAACTGCGCAGGAATTTTCAGCAAAATAAAAGAGATGCAAGAACTTATGGGGAAGTTATAGCCGATTTGCTTAAGATTACGGAAAATATGCTTCAGAAATCTAATATTGAATATAAAGGTAATGATATAAATCAGGATTTCGATGAAGTAAAAAACTTAAAAAGTGGTGTTTCTTCATTCTTTATTTCTGTTAATTTTACTACTGAATATAAGAACTTCAAAGCTTTTTTGTCGAATATTGAACAAGATACACTGCTTATCAACCTTGCTTCGATAGAGATAACTCGGACCAGACCAGATTCTAAACTGTCATCAAATGTTAAGGAAATTGAAATCGATGAATTTAACATTAAAACCAGTATTGATGTAAAAATCAGGCTTGAATTTGTTAAATTTTTGTAAAAAAATGGATAACTATGAAGAATCTTTCTAAAGAACAAATAACAGTCATTGCAGTTTCAGTAATTGCAATTATAATTTTAGCAATTCAGGTGATAACTATCGATCCAAGTACGAATGACGAAAATTTAAAAAACAAATATAAATCAAGCATCGATAGTGTTATAGTAACGGATTCACTGATTAAGAACTTTACTGTAGTAAAACAAATAAATGATAAAGATATTTTTAATTTAAAGGTTGTAAAAGTTAAGAAGAGATCTGCTGACGAATCGTCTGATTCGGTTAAGGTAGTAAAAGTAAAAACAAAATGGATCACATCAAACGATATTGAATTATACGCAAAAGATAAAATATCATATTCTTTCTACTTCAACGGTAAAGCGAGATTTACAATCAACGGTAAAACACAAGAAGTAAAAGTTGGTGATGTTATAACGGTCGGCAATTCATTATCAAAAGAAGTAGTTGAAGGCTCAAATGAACCTACAGGCAATACAAAAGTCGGCAAGGAATACAGCAACAAGATAATTTCGATCACTGAAAGAGCCGTATATATTGATACCGCAGACAAAGATAGAGTGATAAGGTTCAGACCAAATTCTGACGCAACTTACTTTGCCAGGAATCTTATGCAGGATCCAAACGCGACGGAAGAAGATAAAAATACTAAAACCGAACCTGCTGATACTCGAAGAAATCCAAGAGGCGGAGGCCGTTAAATTCTAATGTATAAAAAATTGAAATAATTAATTTAGGAGGAAAGATAAATGAAAAGAGGTATAGTATTATTCCTGATGATCAGTGCGTGTAGTTTGATTTTCGGATCTAAGCTATTATATGACACAACATCGGATAATTTCAAAACGCCGATTTCTTTAACGGCTCTGGATCAATCTGTAGCACAGGTTCTTGACGCACTAGCAGAAAGGGCGGGAGTAAACCTTGTTCAAAGTGAGGAAACAATAGGTAAGAAAGTTACTCTCACTCTAAATGAGATCCCGATTAAAGATGCTTTGGATCTGGTTGTAAGAGCTACTGATCTGAGCTATCAGATTATTGACAATTCTATTATCGTTGCAACTGAAAAAAAGATAGGCAGAGAAATCGGTTTAAATACTGCGGTATTTGATTTGCAGTACGCTGACGCAAAGACAGCTAAAGCAATGCTTGCGGATATTTCAAAAATGATCCAGATCGACGAGCTGGGCAACAGGTTAATTTATCAGGCAAGTCCGAAAGTCGCGAAAGAGATCGAAAAAGTTCTTATCAGAATTGACAGACCTTTACAGCAGGTGCTTTTTAAAGCGAGAATCAAGGAAGTCGGTAATGACAGACAAGAAAGATACGGTCTTGAATGGGAAAAACTCAGCAATTACTCAACAACAATAAGAGAAGGCGCTTATCAGGACTGGGGTAAATGGGATTGGGATGAACAAGACGGTTACACATTTACTTACGATGCAGCAACACCGCCTAAAAGAAATCTCGGTGGAGATTATTCAGGTGATTTCTATCCTTTTGCTATTTCCCCTTATATGGACCATGAAACAACAAGCGGTTTGAATTCGGTCTGGCATAGAGTTATAAACCAGGAATACAATCTGAGTTTTGATTTTAAAAACAGAGATAACGATGCTATAGTGTTAGCTGAACCTGAGATAGCCACACTCAACAATAAAGAAGCTTATGTACACATCGGCGATTTAGTGCCGTATACTGTAACTACCGTTTCTCAAGGCGCAGCAACACAAACTGTGCAGAAAGAAGAAGTCGGTGTTAAATTAAAAGTTAAACCGATTATTAACGAAGAAAATGATATTACAGTCAAATTATCCGCTGAAGTATCTTCTATCTTTGGATGGGTAGGACCAAATTCCGAAATACCATGGGTAAAAGTCCGTAAAGCTGAGACAACAGTAAGGGTCAGAGACGGTCAGACAATAAGAATAGGCGGAATGCTTTTAGAGGATGAAACATACACTGTAAACAAACTTCCTCTGCTTGGCGATATTCCTTATCTCGGTTATATTTTCCAGCATCAGGTAAAAACGAAAAAAACGACTAATCTGATCATTGAGGTTACACCTTATATAATGATAGACGGAGAAGTTGTTCTTGACGAAGAAGAGGATTTTGAAGAATAAACTTTCTTTTTGTAATAGAAGAAGCAGGAAAATTTTCCTGCTTCTTTTTTTTATAATATTAAGCGGCTGCTCTGTTGCATCTAAACTGACACTTTTTTATTCAGGTAATATTAATGGCGTTATCGAAGACTGCAGATGCCCCAAAGTTACCGATGGGAGCATTCTTAATCATATAACATTTTACAAAGACAGCATAAAAGCTAATTCAAATTCTTTATATGTTTCCGCAGGTAACTTTTTCGGGTTTGATCACAACCGGAAAGAGAATCTGGTTCTTAATCAATTATTAGAGGATTCCGGATATGATTTATTAAGTCCGGGTAAAAATGATATTTATTTAATTGATTCGATCTCAAATATTCCAATTGTGTGTTATAATGCTACAGGAACTGCGGCATTCAAACGATTTGAATCAGGAGACAACAATATATGTGTAACAGGCATGATCGACCCGGCGCAGTCAAATTACATCAAGAAAGATGTTCTGTCAGACAAAAAGATCAGTGAAGTGAAAGATTTCATTGATTCTTTAAAGAAAAGTTCAGATATAATAATATTCGTTTCTAATCTTGAACAGGAAAAAGAAAAGAAAATATTTAATGAAGTTAAAAATATTGACATAATGATCTCCAATACTAATTCAAAAAATGAATCATTCGTTTTCGGGAACCGCATTTACATAAGCTCAGGTTCATCAGCCGAATTCATCGGAAAGCTTGAGATTGTAAAATCAAAAGATAAATTGAGTTTTAAAAATCATTTTATTAAGATGGATTTTGAAACTTTCCGAGAAGATCCTGAAGCAAAACTAAAAGCGGACAGTCTTAAAATCAAATACGGTATAATGAGAGAAGAAAGATCAATTGATTCCGATCTATAGCTTTTACCGCTATAAAATTTATTAAAAATAAATTGTTTTTTATGAATAACTTACTTATTTTCCTGCTTTAGAAAATAAAAAAACAAACGGAGTTTTTTATGGCTGAGAAATTGATATTTGAAATATCTCAAAAGGGTAAAAAAGCATATACTATGCCCTGCTGGGATCAAAACAAAGCAGTCGATGTTGACAGGAAATATTTAAGAACCGAAAAAATAGGGCTGGCTGAAGTAAGCGAGCCTGAAATAGTAAGGCATTATGTGAATATGTCAACCAATAATCACCATGTTGATAAAGGATTCTATCCGTTAGGCAGCTGCACGATGAAATATAATCCTAAAATTAATGAAAAACTTTCTTCACTCGACGGTTTCGCAGAAATCCATCCTTATCAGCCTGAAGAAACAATTCAGGGCGTATTAAAAATATATCATGACCTGGCCGAGATGCTTTGTAAAATTTCGGGATTCGATAAAGTGTCGTTACAGCCTGTCGCCGGAGCGCATGGAGAATGGACGGGTCTTAAAGTTATAAGAGCTTATCACGAATCACTCGGAAATCCGAGAAAGAAGATCATTATCCCTGATACGGCGCACGGTACAAATCCCGCATCCATCGTAATGGCAGGATACGAGGTTATTGAGCTTAAATCTAATTCTGAAGGTCTTGTAGATATTGAAGAACTGAGAGAGAAATTTGACGAAGATACCGCAGCTTTCATGATCACAAACCCGAATACTCTCGGGCTTTTTGAAAAGAATGTAAAGAAGATTGCTGAGATCGTGCATTCTAAGGGCGGACTTCTTTATATGGATGGAGCTAATTTCAACGCGTTATTAGGTATAGTAAGACCGGCAGATCTCGGTTTTGATGTTATGCATTATAACCTTCATAAAACATTTTCTACTCCGCATGGCGGCGGAGGTCCGGGTTCAGGTCCGATCGGAGTTGTGGAAAAACTCGGAAAATTCCTGCCCGTGCCTGAAGTAATAGAGAAGAACGGTAAGTACTACTTGGATTATGATATGCCTGAGAGCATCGGAAAAGTACATTCTTTCTATGGAAATTTTTCGATCATTGTAAGAGCTTATATTTATATGAAAGTGCTTGGCTCGGACGGACTGCATAAAGTGTCAGAAAACGCAATAATAAATGCGAATTATGTTAAAAAAATGCTGGAAGATACATTTGATCTTCCTTACAAACAGAACTGCATGCATGAAGTGGTTTTCAGCAGCGAAAATCTTGCGCAGTACGGAATAAAAACGCTTGATGTAGCAAAAAGACTGCTGGACTTCGGAATTCATGCTCCGACAATCTATTTTCCGATGCTCGTTCACGAATCAATGATGATCGAACCCACAGAAACCGAAAGCAAAGATACTCTCGATAAATTTATCTGTGTCATGAAGAAAATTGCCGAAGAAGCACGAACCAATCCTGAATTATTGAAGAATGCCCCGACAGCAACCCCGGTCAGAAGACTCGACGAAGTTCTAGCGGCAAAGAACCTTGACGTAAGATATGAGATGAAATAGAAGTTATAATTATTTGAGCTGATAAAAAGAGGACTCGGGTTCCTCTTTTTATTTTATAAGGATGATGAAAGAACATTTAAAAGAACTTAAGCTTGACAGCTTTGTCGTATTCGATCTTGAAACTACAGGTACGGACAATTATCTTGATAAGATCATAGAAATCGCAGCCGTAAAGTATAAAGACGGCGAGATCGTTTCAAAATTCGTTCATCTGATAAATCCCGGAATTGAGATAACGGAAAATATATCTTTACTTACGGGAATTACCAATAAAGATGTGGCCGGAAAACCGGTTGTGGAAGATGTTCTGCCTGAACTGGTCGAGTTCATAGCAGATTCGCCGCTTGTCGGTCATAATATAGATTTTGATCTTAAATTTTTAAATACGAATTTGCAGTCAATGGATAAAATATTAGTACTCGGATCAGGCAGTTTTTACGATACTCTGCTTCTGAGCCAGATATTTTTTCCGGTTGAAGTTCCGAATCATAAGCTTTCCAGCCTGTCAGAATTTTTAGGTTCCGGATCTGCGAACCTTCACAGGGCATATAATGACTGCGAGGCTACAGGATTTTTATTTTTAAAAATTATCGAAAAAGCCTTAGGCTGTACTGAATCCACCGTAAAAAAGCTGGTCGAGGTCACAGGCAGATCAAATATGCTCTATATTAAAGACTTTTTTCATAATCTCGCGAATTATTTCCTTAAAACTTCATTCGGCCGAAAAATAAAATCTAAAGAACAGCCTTTCTCTTTTACAAATATACTTTGTCAGGATTCAGTTCCATCTGATGATGAACTATCCGAGCTTTCACGGGAAGATATCATTGATGAAATATTTAAAGACGGCGGAGCAATCAGCAAAAACATCAGGAATTTTGAATACAGGGAAGAGCAGCATGTGATGGCAAATAAATGTTCATTTGTTCTTCAAAATGACAAAATACTTGTCTGCGAAGCGGGAACGGGCGTCGGAAAATCTTATGCATATCTTGTGCCTGCAATTATATTCTCTCTTTTAAATAATGAGAGAATAATAATCTCCACGAACACGAAAAATCTTCAGGAACAGATATTCTTTAAAGATCTTCCGGTACTTCATGACCTTTTCAAGTCCAGTTTCAAAGCTGTGCTTCTAAAGGGAAGAAATAATTATTTATGCAAATTCAGGTATGAGAAAGTTCTGACCAGGCCTGAAGAATATCTTTCAAACGACGAATGGGAGAAATTTATACCCATAATCTACTGGGCAGAAAAAACTACAACCGGGGATATTGAAGAGAATAACGGTTTTAAAATGGGGTATTCCAAATTTTTGTGGTATAAACTCGTTTCAGATAAAGGATTTTGCGCGGGGAAAAAATGTCCGAATTATAATGAATGCTATCTGCAGAATATCAGAAAGAGCGCGTTTAAATCAAATCTTGTAATTATAAATCATTCGCTTCTCTTTTCTGATATAGCTACGGAAAATGCCGTTTTGGGAGGCTATCGGCATCTGATAATAGATGAAGCTCATAATGTTGAAAGTTCAGCTACGAAATATCTCGGATTTGAGTACAATAATTTTTTTATAAAAAATCTCTGCCAGCGTATAAATTACAACGGGAAGCACGGGATAAATGTAAGGATCGATAAAGGATCAGACTGGTTCAAGACCGATAAAAATACGATCAGAGAGCTGAACGGACAGCTTCTGGAGAAATCAGAAAATACTTTAGAACAGACCAAAAAAGTTTTTGAGGCGGCGGTTGATAAGATAAAATCAAAAATGAATTATGGGATTCAAAGTCAGAATTTGTTTATCAAGAACAGGTACCGCGATATCTCGGAAGTTTTTGAAAATGAAAAAGATAATATAATCCTTAAATATCTTCATGATGATCTGATAAGCATCCTTAAAAGGCTTGACATAATATTCAATATGGAAGCAGAAAAAAATCACGATTTCGACGATCTGTCCAATGAGATAAAATCAATTATAGAGCAGGCAGAAGCTGTTTATGAATCACTTGAATTTTTCTTAAACTCAAACCGGGAGAATTATGTTTTCTGGTATGAAATAACGGGAAGTGAAAATAAAGAGAATCTAAGCTTGTCCGCAGCCCCTTTGGAAGTATCTTCCATTTTAAAGAAAGATCTTTATGAAAATATGAAAAGTATTATTTTTACAAGCGCGACTCTGACGATCGAATCGAGATTCAAATATATGGCAAAAAAGCTCGGTCTGGACGAATACAGCGAAGAGAGACTGGAAACACTGATGCTCGGAACTCCGTTCGATCTAAAATCACAGCTCAGGATAATTACTCCCGGATTTATTTCTTCCCCAAAAAATACATTTGTATATGAAAACGACCTGAGCGAAATTTTAAGGCATCTTTGCGAGGATCATGATAACGGCACGCTTGTACTTTTTACAAGCTATTCTCAGATGAATAATGTTTACAACAGCATTAAATCAGATTTTGTAAAGAACGGCAGACTTATTGCCGTACAGAATAAAGATACGAACAGAACAAACCTGATCAAACAGTTTAAATCTGTCAGGAATTCATTCCTTTTAGGGACTGACAGCTTCTGGGAGGGTATTGATGTGCCCGGAGAAGCTTTACATACGCTTATAATATCCAAGCTTCCGTTTGCCGTACCCACCGAACCTGTTGTTCAGGCGAGGACCGAAGAAATAGAAAAAAGAGGGGAAGATTCCTTTATGGGTTATTCGGTTCCTGAGACCGTTTTAAAATTCAAGCAGGGGATAGGCAGACTGATCAGGCACAGGAACGATACGGGCATCATTATTATACTCGACAGCAGGATAGTGAATACAAGGTGGGGAAGAGCATTCTTAAATTCACTTCCGGTGCAGTCTGAAATTCCAAAAACATTTTCCGACTTTAAAAAATTACTGTTGAATTAAAAACATTATTTGATTATCATTCATGTCAGTAAAATAATCGTATGAGGAAATTTATGTTCTATTATTTATCCTTTCTCTCAAAAGACTATTCATTCCTCTCATATTTCAGACTTTTTGATTCTATTTCTTTCCGCTCTATAGGAGCGATGATCACGGCATTATTCGTATCGCTTTTCTTCGGAAACAGCATAATTAAATGGCTGTACAGGAAAGGCGTAAGGGATATTGTAAGAGAGTACGGGAATATAGGCGTAAACGATAAGAAAGGCACACCCGTGATGGGCGGTATAATTATTATCCTGTCACTCGTAGTTTCAATACTCTTATGGTGCAATCTGTCTTCAATGTTCTCTCTTTTACCTCTGGCCGCCATTATCTGGTACGGCGCGATCGGCGCTAAAGATGATATTGATAAGATCAAACACAAGAACAGCGATAAAGGAATGTCCCAGCTCACGAAAATTATTCTTCAGGCTGCGTTTGCCGTTTTTTTAGTCTGGGTGCTGACGAATGAAAACCTGACGCCATTTCCTAAAGGGATAGTGACTAAACTTTCAGTTCCATACTTAAAAAGTTCATTTTTTATTGATATAGGATCATTTTATGTTATCTTCGTGATAATAACTATGCTCTCGATCTCAAACGCCGTTAACTTTGCCGACGGACTTGACGGACTGGTTATCGTGCCTTCAATAGTAACCGGAGCCGTTTACGGAATTTTCGCATATCTGATCGGGAACGCGATTTATTCAAATTACCTTCTTTTCGATTTTATTCCGGGCACTGGCGAGCTTACAATTATTATGGCGGCTTTGTTCGGCGCCGGCCTCGGTTTTTTATGGTATAACTGTTATCCCGCGACGATATTCATGGGAGATACGGGATCTATGGCTATAGGCGGGCTTTTAGGCGTTACAGTAATATTAGTTAAGCAGGAACTGTTATTTATAATTGCCGGTGGAATATTTGTTGCGGAAGCTCTCTCCGTACTTATTCAGGAAAAAATAGGCATTAACCGGCTTGGCAGAAGAATATTTTTCAGGGCTCCGATCCACCATTCATTTCAGTTCAGGGGCCTGGCCGAAACTAAGATAGTTCAGAGGTTCTGGATCGTCAGCGTCATTTTAGCTTTGATCAGTATTGCTTCAATAAAGATCAGATGATCAGAGAACTGAAATAAACCAATATACCAAAGGTAAAGTCAATACACTTAATAATGTAGTCAGAAAAACATTTTTTGCCGCCAGTTCTGTATCCGATCCGAAATCTGCGGCCATTATTACTATTGTAGCCATACACGGCGTCGCGGTCTGCAGGATCGTTACCGCTTTGGCGACCGGATCCATTTCAAACCCGAAAATCAGCATGAGCATATTTATTGTTAAAAGAAGCACAAACGGTACAAATATCATTTTATTGAATGTCAGCACATAGATGGACAGTTCTTTAAGCGTTCCCCTAATGCTTATTCTGCTTAAAGTGATCCCGATATAGATCATAGACAGGTATATGGTCGTGCTTCCAAGCCCTGTCATCGTATAATCGACAACATAAGGGAATCTGATCCGGAAGCAGCATGCAAAGATGCCTATCGCGAAAGCTATTGTGTTCGGATTTATCAAGTGCTTTAGACTCTTTCCAAGACTGAGGCTTTTACCTTTATTAAAAACTATCACTCCCAATGTCCACAAAAGCGACTCAAGCCCTATGTGATATATTACCGCATAGAAAAGTCCTTTTCCGCCGGGGAACAATGAATCCAGAAGTGGATATCCGAGAAATGCAATATTACCGAAGGTTGTATGAATTTTATGTACTGTATAAGAACCGTCTTTAAGCTTCAGAAGTTTAGCTGATACAGTGCCCACTCCGAGAAGCATAAAAATCGAAACATAGGTGAAAATAAAAACCAGAGCTGAACTTCTGATAACTTCTGCCGACAGTTCAAACTTTGACAGTGACATGAATATCATTAAAGGCAGGGTTATTTTCATTACCAGCTTATTCAATCCGAGGTGAAAACCTTCCGGGAACAGTTTAAGTTTCTGCGAGAAATAGCCGGTGAGGGTAAGAAGCCCTAAAATTGTGATCTGCTGGAGTATGATCTGGTTGTGCATTCAACTCTCAATTTAATTCACGATAAATATAAAGAATATTTTGAAAAACCGAAATTAAATGTTAAATTATATTTCGTATGAGCAAGTGGAGGTTACATTGCGTACCGCAGCATCAACTGTAATTATAATATTTTTAATGTCGATAAATTTATACGCAGAAAAGATCTACTGCGACCAGTGCGGAAATGTGATCAAAGCGGGAAGCACTTATATCACATCCGGCGATAAAATATTCTGCGATGAAGAATGCTATGAAAAAAGCCTTCCGAAATGCGCAGTGTGCAATAAGCCTGTCAGGCAGGGTTATATTCAGGACGGAAAAAATTACTGCAGCGAAGAATGCCTGAAAACAACATGGGAAAAATGCTCGGTCTGCGGAGAAAGAGCGAATCACGGAATGCATTTCGGCAGTAAAGACGGACCTTTCTACTGTATGGAATGTTCAAGAAAACCTGTCTGTTTTGCCTGTAATCTGCCGAATGAATGCACAAAATTAAAGGACGGAAGAAATATCTGTTCAAAGTGCAGATCGGCATCGGTCAGTTCATTTAAGGAAGCTATGGATCTTATCCGGGATGTCAGGAAAGTAATGAAAGAAGAGCTGGGTCTGGCTACAAATCACGAAATAAAATATTTTCTTGTGGATCAGAATACTTTAAAGGCTCAATCGAAGAATTCCAATCTTGAACTCGGTTTGTTTGTGCTTAATAAAAACATTCTTACTCAAACCAGCACAAAAACCTTTTACGGTTATGAATTCGATAAAAAAGTCACTACAACCGAAAAGGATTCATTTTACATTTATCTGCTAACTGATCTTCCTAAAGATAAATTCATTGAAGTTGCCGCGCATGAACTGACACATGACTGGATGAGCATGGCTTATCCGAATATTTATGATCTAAAGATCTCTGAAGGCTGGGCTGAATTCACGGCTTCAAGAATAAACAGTCATTACGGTAACGGACATCTTAATATCAGGATGCTCGAGAACGCTGATCCGGTTTACGGAGAAGGCTACAGATTTATTGCAGGTTATGTTAAACAGTACGGTATGAACGGCTTAACAGAGTTATTTAAAAAAGAGAATAAAAAATGAAAAAACTGATAATTTTCTTATCAATTTGCGTGAGTCTAATAATAATATTTTCCTGCGTAAGACATCAGGAGCAGGATAAACCGAATTCTTTCAGTCCCAGGACAGTTAATGCGGCAGGCTGTATTTTTCCCAAAGACAGCATGGCGGAACCCAGAGTCATTTTTGTAGAGGATCTCGTTCTGAAAAAAAAGAATGCGGGAAATCCGAAAATTGTTTTAACTAACACAAATATCGTTCCTGCAGGTCAGCCTGATATTTTTAAGGCTCTGGAACCTGTGATCAACACTCCGGGAACAGCCAATTTCAGTATGCCGAAAACCGTAAATGCTGTAGAAGAAACTATTGAAACCGGAATTCCCGAAGTCGTTATCGCAAAAGACGCTTATGTAAAGGATTTAAATCCTCAGAGTTTCAGTTCTTTCGGCAAGCTGCAGGGTCTTAAACACAACTCAGTCCGCGGTATTTTGGAAGACAACAAGGGAAACTTATGGTTCGCGACGGGCGGCGGAGGGGTATGCAAGTACGACGGAAGGCAATTTACACATTATACAGATAAAGAAGGATTAGCCGGAAACGATGTACTTTGTTTATTGGAGGATAGAAAAGGGAATTTATGGTTCGGAACTAACGGCGGCGGTGTAAGCAGATTTGACGGGAGATATTTTACGAACTTTAGAGTAAAAGAAGGTTTACCGAATAATATAATTTACGGTATAATGGAGGATTCAAAAGGTAATATCTGGCTTGCAACCTATGGAGGCGGTGCGTGTAAATATGACGGCAGTCAGTTTACAGTTTTTACAGAAAAGGAAGGTTTATCCAGTAATATAGTATTATGTATGCTTGAAAACAAAAAAGGAGATCTGTTTTTCGGCACAAGTTTAGGCGTAAGCATATACGACGGCGGTAAATTTACTGTTTTTACTGATAAAGAAGGGTTATCACATAATAATATTATGAGTTTGCTTGAAGATTCAAAAGGTAATATCTGGCTTGGTACTTGGGACGGAGGTGTATGTAAATATGACGGTACTCATTTTTCGCATTTTACGACAACGCAGGGTTTGCCTAATAACAATGTTTACAGCATGCTTGAAGATAAAAACGGGGATCTCTGGTTCGGTTCTTACGAAGGCGGCGGTCTATGCCGGTTCGATGGTTCTCAGTTTATAAATTTTTCTGAAAAAGACGGCATGACCAATAATAATGTTTTATGCATAACCGAAGATAAGTGCGGTAATATGTGGTTTGGCACACTGGGCGGCGGAGTATGCAAGTTTGACGGTAGCCGGTTCACTCATTTCACCGGTGAAGAAGGATTATCTAATGTTGTTGTTTTCGGGATACTCGAAGACAGAAGCGGAGAGCTCTGGTTCGGCAGTTACGGCGGGGGAGCGTGCAGGTATGACGGAAAAAGTTTTAATTTTTTTACGGACATGAACGGATTATTAAATAATTCTATAAATTGCGTCACTGAGGATAATAACGGCAGTATCTGGTTTGGCACCAGCGACGGACCGTGTATGTTCAATGGAAAAGAGTTCATTAATTACTTTGAAAAAGACGGTTTGTTTAAAAACCACATTCTGAGCATACTCGCCGATACAGAAGGAAATATATGGTTCGGAACTTTCGGCGTGGGAGTTTTGAAGTATGACGGACAGAAATTCGTTCAATATACCGAAAGGCAGGGATTGTCAAATAACTCGGTATTTAGTATAGAGGAAGACAAAGAGGGCAATATCTGGTTCGGAACCAACGGCGGCGGAGCCTGCAAATTTGACGGAGAACAATTTACAAAATACTCAGAAAAAGAAGGATTGTCGAGTAATTTTGTAAGCAGTATTAATCAAGATAAAAACGGAATCCTCTGGTTCGGCACTCACGGGGGAATTACCAGGTACGACGGTAAAAAATTTACGCATTTTACAACTAGAGAGGGCTTGTCAAATAATATTGTTTTCAGCATTCTTGACGACAGTAAAGGCAACATGTGGTTCGGAACCCGTTACGGGCTGAATCTGTTTTCAAATTCCAAGCTGAAGGAATTGTCAGAAAAAGAAAGATCAGGCAGAAATTATGAAATTGATGCTGTTTTTAAAAATTACAGCTATGAAGACGGCTTTCTGGGCATAGGCTGTAACCGCAATGCCATTTTTGAACAGAAAGACGGAACTATATGGGTGGGATCAAATGACAGGCTTACGGCATATCATCCTTCTATTGACAGCTTAAATTCAGTTTCCGTTTCTCCGGTAATTTCTTTAACGGGGATACAACTTTTTAATGAAGATATAAACTGGTCTGACCTTCAAAGCAAAAAAGACAGCATTCTTGTTTTGGGAAACGGAGTAAAAATTATTGACTGCAGATTTAACGGAATAAACAGCTGGGATCTGTTGCCGCAGAATTTAAATTTAGCTTATAACAATAACTTTCTTACATTCAATTATATAGGTACTACAATGTCTCAACCGAAGAAAGTTAAATACAGGTATAAACTTGAAGGAATTGACGATTACTGGAGCGCTTTAACATTACGAACCGAAGCTCAATACGGAAATCTGCCTCACGGCAATTATACATTCAAAGTTAAAGCAATGAACAGCGACGGACTGTGGAGCAATGAATTAAATTATACTTTTACTATCCGGCCGCCGTGGTGGAAAACATTTTGGTTCAAGACGCTGGTCATCCTGTCAATTTTAAGCGGCATGATATTTTATATAAAATGGAGAGAGAGAGCATTAAAAGAAAGACAGAAGATACTCGAAAAGACTGTTCAGGAAAGAACAGAGGAACTTGTTCAGAAGAATATTATTGTGGAAAAACAAAAAGCTGAAGTCGAAAAGCAGAAAGAGCGGAGTGAAGAGCTTCTTCTTAATATTCTGCCGGCCGAAGTAGCTGAAGAACTGAAAATAAAAGGTACGGCAGATGCCAGACATTATACCGAAGTGACAGTAATGTTCACCGATTTTAAAGGCTTCACTCAGATCGCAGAAAAACTTTCTCCGGCAGATCTTGTAAATGAAATACATACCTGTTTCAAAGCGTTTGATAATATCATCTCCAAATACGGAATAGAAAAAATAAAAACGATCGGCGACAGTTATATGTGCGCAGGTGGACTGCCTGTTGAGAATGTAACTAATGCGGCTGATATAGTAAAAGCAGCTCTTGAGATCAGACAATTCATGCGTGAACACATTGAACAGGCCAGAAAAAACGGCAAAGAAATATTCGAGATCAGGATCGGGGTTCATACGGGGCAGGTTGTTGCAGGTATCGTAGGCATCAAAAAATTCGCTTATGATATATGGGGAGATGCCGTGAATACAGCTTCACGCATGGAAAGCAGCGGCGAGGCTGGGAAAGTCAACATCAGCGGAGCAACATACGAAATAGTAAAAGACAGATTTGAATGCACTTACCGCGGAAAGGTTCAGGCTAAGCATAAAGGCGAGATCGATATG
>Ga0209262_10000476_pt1 | contig 18155 bp, 12 predicted proteins | sample Lowcelwee11metaG_FD_187171 | JGI IMG/M metagenome (GOLD analysis project Ga0209262, IMG submission 187171) | Freshwater pond sediment microbial communities from the University of Edinburgh, under environmental carbon perturbations - Low... | ecosystem: Environmental > Aquatic > Freshwater >...
CAGGCCGGGCAGAGGATGATTTCAGCCATTGGCTTTCTCCGATTGCAGTTCCCTGACCATCCGGACAAGGAGATCCAGGCCTTCGCCGGCGCTGGTCTTTCCCACGATCCTGCCTTTTTTGAAAAGGAAACCGTGCCGCCTGGAAAACGCCAGGCCGATATCGGCGTCCCTGGCCTCGCCCGGGCCGTTGACCTCGCAGCCCATGATGGCCACGCGCACGGGCCCGGGGATGCGGAGCCGGCCGACCAATTTTTCAAATTCCGCGACCAGGGGGATGAGGTCCACGGACGTGCGGGCGCAGGTCGGGCAGGAAATGACCTCGATGCCGCTGCGCGCCAGCCCCGCGGCCAAAAGAATCTGCCGGGCCACCCGGATCTCCCGGACCGGGTTCGCCGTCAATGAGACGCGGATGGTGTTGCCGATGCCGTCGAGAAGCAGGCTGCCGATGCCCAGCGCCGAACGGATGCTGCCTGAAAAAAAAGATCCCGCCTCGGTTACGCCCAGGTGCAGCGGATAAGGGCATTGCCGGTCGGCCAGGCGGTTGGCGGCCACCGTTTCCCTGACGTCATGCGATTTCAACGAAATCTTCAGGTCAAAAAAATGCTGGTCCTCAAAAAACTTGATTTTGTCAAGCAGCGAGCGGACCATGGCCTCGGCCGGAGCCAGCCCGGCGCGTTGGTATTTTTTTTCCAGGGAACCGGAGTTTACGCCGATGCGGATGGGGATCTTTTTCTGGGCGGCCAGGCGGACGATGGCTTTCAGCTTCTCATTGCCGCCGATATTGCCGGGGTTGATGCGGATGCCGTGGGCGCCGCTTTCCATGGCTCCCAGGGCCAATGCGGCGTCAAAATGGATATCGGCGATCACGGGCAAGGGCGATCGCGCCGTGATCTTCCGAAAGGCCTTCAGCGCCGATTTTGCCGGAACGGCCACGCGCACGATATCGCACCCGGCGCCTTTCAGCCGCCGGATCTGCTTCAGAGTGGCTTCCGCATCCTCGGCAGGGGTATTGGTCATGGATTGGACAGAAACGGGGTGCGTGCCGCCGATGCCTACCTTGCCGATGAAAATCTCCCGCTTCATAATAGAATTATATCGAACTCAGTGACAAGTAACAAGTAACGAGGGAAAAATAAGATGGGGTTCGATGTTCGAAGTTCGACGTTCGATGTTGTAAGATAAAAAACTGAAACGAAATCAGTAAGATAAATATTATGAAGGATGCAAAAGCATTTTCTTTTTTCTTAAACTTCGAACTTCGAACCTCGAACTTCGAACATAAAAAAAAGGGCGGCTTTGTTGAAAGCCGCCCTTTTTTTGAGCTCGTTACTTTACTGTGATCGGAATGGCCTTGGTCTTTGCTTCCTCGACCTTGGGGATGGTGAGCATCAGGATGCCGTCCTGCAGTGACGCGTCGATCTTCTTGGCGTCGACATTCTTGGGAATGGTGAAAGAACGCTCGAACATCCCGTAACTCCTTTCCAGGCGGTGGCAGTTTTCATTTTTTGTCTCTTCCTCCTGCTTTCTTTCGCCACGCAGGATAAGGGTTTCTCCGGAAAATTCGACCTTGACATCCTCCTTTTTGAAACCCGGAAGTTCAATTTTAAAAACATAGGCCTCCTTGGTCTCGTAAATATCGGTCAGGGGGCGCCAGGCGCTTGGCATCAAACCGTTCTTGGAAGATTCATCGAGTAAATCCTCCCCGAAAATCCTGTTCCAACGGTCATACATATTGACCAGATCAGAATAGGGTTGCCATTTTGTGATCCTCATTTTAACCTCCTTTTAGGTTTTTTCTTCAAGAAATATAGAATAATTTTCCATTTTTGTCAACAAATCTTATTATATTTTTATTAAATTAATTTAAGTGTATTTTAATCAACTCTAAATGTTTTCTCACTATTGCAATTGCAGGCCCATTCGGTTATTATTCAGAAAATGAAAAGCGCTGAAATGCTTGTTCGCGTCCGCCAAGGAGACCCCATGGCTTTGGCCAAGGCCATCACTTTGGTGGAAAACCGCAAAAAAGACTACAAAAATCTGTTGGAAGGGATCTATCCCCTGACCGGCAAGGCCTTAAAGATCGGCATTACCGGCTCTCCAGGCAGCGGCAAGAGCTCTTTGATCGAGAAAATGATCGCCGGACTGAAAGCCCAGGGCCTACCCATCGCGGTCCTGGCCGTGGACCCGTCTTCGCCGCTCACGGGCGGGGCGCTGCTCGGCGACCGCCTGCGCATGATCCAGCACAGCAACGATGCCAATGTCTTCATCCGCAGCATCGCCAACCGCGGCCACTTGGGGGGCTTGAGCCTTTCCACTCATGAAATCGTCGACCTGCTGCAGGCGTCCGGCAAGGAGATCATCATCATCGAGACCGTGGGCGTCGGCCAGTCCGAGGTGGATATCATCAACGTCGCCGACGTGGTGCTCATGGTTCTGAATCCCGACAGCGGCGACGAGATCCAGATCTTCAAGGCCGGCATCATCGAGATCGCCGACATCTTCGTCATCAACAAGTCCGATCTGGGCGGCAGCGACAACAAGATCGGCGAGATCAGGAATTATTTCGCCACGACCGCCAAGCCTCCCCTGATCTTTGCCACCTCGGTAAAGGAAAACAAGGGCATCAGCGAATTGCTGGCCGGGATAAAGCAATTTCAGCAGGAAGAAAGCGGCCGCATCGATGAAAAAAGGGCCAATATCAAAAGAAACTACGTGGAAAAGATCGTGGCCGAACGCTTCCGGGAAGAGATGCGCCTCGATTCCGGAATTGCCGACATGCTTCAAACCGCGGCCGCGGCCAATCCCTTTCAACTTGCCGACAGGATCGTGCAAAAATTGAAAACAGGAGGAATTCATGATAAAAAAAATTGACCATATCGCCATTGCGGTGAAGAACCTGGCCGAGGAGATCATCCGCTACCGGGATGTTCTCGGCCTGGAATACCTGGGCTCGGAAGTGGTCGCCGAGCAGAAGGTGACCGTGGCCTTTTTCAGGATCAACGATGTGTTCATCGAACTCCTCGAGCCCATCGGGCCCGACTCCCCCATCAGCGCCTTCATAGAAAAAAAAGGCGGCGGCCTGCACCATCTCGCCCTGGAAGTGGACGACATCCAGGCCGCCATCCGGCGCCTGCAGGAAAAGAACGTGCAGATGCTCGACCGCGAACCCAAAAAAGGCGCCCACAGCGCCCGGATCGCTTTCGCCCACCCCAAAAGCTTCTCCGGAGTACTGTACGAATTCAAGCAGAAAGGGGATGAGTCGTAAAACCAGGCTGGCCATCCTGTGGCACATGCACCAGCCCTGCTACCAGAATCCCTTCAGCAAAAAATTCGACCTGCCCTGGCTGCGCCTGCACGCGCTGAAAGATTATTTCGGCATGGTCCACATCCTGGAGGAATTTCCCTCGCTGCGCCTGACCTTCAACCTGGTTCCCTCCCTGCTGGCGGGGTTGGAGCTTTACCTGGGCGGAGCCAGCGACGAATTCGGCGATCTTTTTCGCAAGCCGGCAGAGGAACTGGGCCCGGACGAGATCCAGTTTCTGCTGCGCCATTTCTTTTCCATCCAGCACGAAAACCACATCAAACCCTATCGGCGCTATGATGCGCTTTACCAGAAGAAAATGAAGCACTTGGCCCAGAAGGCCGATCCCGAATGGCGGCGTGTTTTCACGACGGCCGAGCTCCGTGACCTGCAGGTCTGGTTTCAATTGACCTATTTTGACGAATTCTACAAAAGTGAAGACCCCCGGGTCGGCGACCTGCTGCGCAAGGGCCAGCAGTTTTCTGAAAGCGACAAGCAAACGGTCAGCGCCGTGGAAAATGAAATTCTGGGACGCATCGTCCCCGAATACCGGAAAGGCCAGGATGAGGGCCGCATTGAGCTGAGCACCAGCCCTTACTATCATCCGATCCTGCCGCTTTTGCTTGACCCGCAGGCCGGGAGAAAAGCCAACCCCAGCCTGGCCCCGTACGATCTGGAATTCAACTGGGAAGAGGACGCCTGGGCCCAGATTCATGCGGGCCTGGACCTGATGGAAAAGATGTTCGGGAAAAGGCCGCGCGGCATTTGGCCCCCGGAGGGAGGCCTTTCGGAAGCGGCATTGCGCCTGCTTGAAAAAGCCGGCATCGGTTGGACCGCTTCCGACGAGGAGATCCTGAGCCGATCGCTGCCGCGGCCCCTGGAGCGGAACGCCGGCTTCATGGTCACCGATCCGGGAGCGCTGTACTCCTCCTATTGCCTGGCCTTCAGCCCGCTGAAAATATTCTTCCGCGACCATCTGCTGTCCGACCTGATCGGTTTCTATTACCAGAAGTTTCCCGCCCTGGACGCTGCCGCCGACCTGTTCCGTCGCATCAAGGCCATCGCCCAGGCCGGCCCCGAAGGACTGACGATCCCCATCATCCTGGACGGCGAGAACGCCTGGGAGTTTTATCCCCGCAGCGGCCGCGATTTCCTGCGGGCATTCTACCGCCTGGTCTCCCAGGACCCCGAGATCGAAACGGTCACCTTTTCCGCCGCCCTGGACCGCCCGTCCCGTGAATTGCAGAAGCTGAAAAGCGGCTCATGGATCAACGGCAACTTCGACATCTGGATCGGCGACGGCGACGACCAGCGGGCCTGGGAGCTGCTGAAAGCAGCCAGGGATGCCTTCAGCGCCGCCAAAGACCGGCTCAGCGCCGGGCAGATCCGGGAATGCGAAGAGCTCCTGCACATCGCCCAGGGCAGCGACTGGTTCTGGTGGTACGGCAAGGAAAACTACACCCCCGATATCCATGTTTTCGACAACCTTTTCCGCCTGAATCTGCAGAAAATATACCAGATCCTGGAGAAGCCCGTGCCGGAGAGCCTGCTCGCACCCATCCCCAGGTCAACGCCGGCCGACCCCCTTTCCGTGGTCCCGCCTCGGGATTACCTGGAGGCGCGCATCGACGGCGAATGCAGCGATTACTTCGAATGGCTGGACGCCGGACGCGTGGACATCCTTTCCTACGGCGGCGCCATGAACATCGCCAATCCGCTGGTCAAGACACTGTTTTTCGGTTTCAGCCGTGACCATATCTTCCTCAGGATCGATTCCAAGAAAAACGCCCGCACCTATTTTGAAAACGGTTTTTCGCTGCGCTTGCATCTGCAAAGCGGCCCGCAGCGCTGGCAGGGCGACATCCGCCACTCGGGGCGGGAGCTGGTGTTGGAGAATTTTACCAATGGCATTTCCGGAGCGGTCGGGAGGATCATCGAAATAAAGATCCCCTTTGGCGCCTTGGATCTCAGCGAAGGCGGCGAGATCCAGCTGCAGATGCACTGGTCCTTCAACGGCCAGCCCTTCCAGACCATCCCCTACCGCGAACCGATTACGATCAGGGTTCCGGATGCACGGGCCTACTCGGCCTACTGGCAAGTGTAGGGCTTGAACGGACTATAGTGATTAGTAAATAGTGATAAGTGATTAGCAGCCGCAATGTAATAAACTAGAGCTTTTTTCCTTCTAATCACTAATCACTCATCACTCATCACTGTTAGGTCGTTGAAATTCTTCCTGGTTTTGCTATAATCCGCCCATGACACAACCAGAAAAGAAATCCAAGTTCGTCATGCCCCATCCCATCGTGCTGATCTATGTCCTGGTGATCCTGATGGTCATCCTCACCTGGGTCATCCCTTCCGGCGAGTTCCAGCGCGTGGAGACCAAGGTGGGCGGCAGCAGCCGCCTGGTCACCGTGCCCGGCACCTTCCACCGCGTTGACCAGCGGCCGGCCGGGCTGGAGGCGCTGCTGCTCTCCCCGATCCGCGGCTTCCAGGACGGCATGCTGATCATCGTGTTCCTGTTCATCATCGGCGGCGCCTTCAACGTGATCAATGAGAGCGGCGCCATCAACCTGGCCATCCAGAGGATGGCGGCGGCCTTCTCCCGCCGCCCGCGTCTGCAGCCTTTTATCATCCCGGCGCTGATGCTGGTCTTCTCCCTGGCCGGCTCCATCTTCGGCATGTGCGAGGAGACCATCCCCTTCATCCTGATCTTTATTCCCCTGGCGCTGTCGCTGGGCTACGACTCCATCGTCGGCGTGGCCATCCCCTTCCTGGGGGCCGCCGCCGGCTTCGCCGCCGCCTTCTTCAACCCCTTCACCGTGGGCGTGGCCCAGGGGCTGTCGAACCTGCCCCTGTACTCCGGCCTGGCCTATCGTCTGGTCGTATGGGTGATCGGCACCGCGATCACCATCGCCTTCGTCATGGCCTACGCCGCCAGGATCAAGAAGGACCCGACCAAGAGCCCGGTCTACGAACTGGACAAGGAGAGGACCGAGGCCGTCCCGACAGGCGGAGCCGAGATGGCCGCATGGAACTGGCGCCATCGCGCCGTGCTGGCGATCTTCGCGACCGGGATCGTCATCCTGGTCGCGGGCATCCTGGTCAAGCACTGGTACATCGAGGAGATCGCCGGCCTGTTCCTGGCCATGGGGCTGGCCGCCGGCTTCGCCGCCGGGCAGGGCCCCAGCCGGATCGCGAAAAATTTTGTCGCCGGCGCCCGCGACTTCGTCGGCGTGGCCTTCGTCATCGCCAGCGGCCGCGCCATCCTGATTGTCGCCCAGGACGCCAAGATCCTGGACACGATGCTCTTCTCCGCCTCCAACTTCATCTCCATGTTCCCGCGCATCGTCACCGCCCAGATGATGTTCCTCACCCAGAGCGTGATCAACTTCTTCGTCCACTCGGGCACGGCGCAAGCGGCGCTGACCATGCCCATCATGGCCCCCTTGAGCGACCTGGTGCACATCACCCGCCAGACCACGGTCTTCGCCTACCAGCTCTGCGAGTTCATCAATCCCATCCTGCCCACCTCGGCGGTCACCATGGGCGTGCTGGGCATGGCCAAGATCCCCTGGGACAAGTGGGCCAAGTGGTTCCTGCCGCTGATGCTGATCCTGGTGGCCTTGAGCCTGCTGCTGCTCATCCCGCCGGTGCTGACGAACTGGGGACCTTTTTAAAAAATTAAAAGTAAAAAGTACAAAGTAAAAAGGTAAAAGTAAGAGAAAAAAATCCAAAATCACAAATCCCAAATTTCAAATAAATTCCAAGTTCCAAATTCCAATGTTCCAAACGAAAGCAAGTGCTAGTGTTAGTAACAGGCATTTAAAAGATCTTTTCAAGATTTCGCCTATTTTCCTGCTAACACTAACACTAAGATTTATCTCGCTTTATTACTAAGTTCGACCACTAACACTTTCTTCGTTTGGGTCATTGAAATTCAATTGGAATTTGGGATTTGGTGTTTGGCATTTTCCTTATTGCGTGTCATACGTTGCGCGTTAGTCGTCTAAATAGTTCGCTTTTTCCTGTCTCGTCACTTGTTACTTGTCACTTGTCACTTTATAATCTCCCCATGGCCTATGTCATACCGCTGGCCTATTCCGCCCTGGGTGCATTCAGCTTGATCATGCAGACCATCCTGCTGCGGGAATTTTTCGTGGTGGCGGCCGGCAACGAGATCTCCTTCGGCATCGCCATGGGCGGGTGGCTGCTCGGGGTCGGGGCCGGATCCTTTTGCGGAGCTTTTTTCAGCGCCCGCCGTTCCCATACCGCCGCCGCTTTTTCCTGGACGGCCCTGGCCCTGGGGGCCGCGGCCCCGCTGCTGCTGGCCGCGGTCCGCTGCCTGCACCGACTGGGCGCGGTATCCCAGGGCGCGCTGATGCCGCTGGCCCGAACTCTTTATTGGATCCCACTGCTCACCTTGCCCCTTGCATTCTTGATCGGCTTCGCCTTTCCGCTGGCCGCCAAGCTCGGTCCGCAGACGGACGAAAACCGCCCGCGCTTGCTGGCCGGAGCCTATGTCTGGGAGTGTCTGGGCGCCCTGGTTGCAGGCCTGGCCTATACATTCTTTCTGGTGGGGAAATTCGCTCCGCTCTGGATCATCGAACTGTTCACCCTGCCGCTTCTGGCCGGATCAGGATGGCTGGCCCGGGTCCCGGCAAGGGACAAAAAAATCCTGGCCGCGCATCTGCTGGCCCTGGCTTTGAGCCTGGCCGCCCTATTCAGCGGCGCCGCCGGCAGGATGGATTCCTGTCTTATGCGGCAGAGATGGCTGGGAATATCCAGCTCCGATCTTGTTGCCAGCCGTGATTCGAAATATCAGAACCTGCAGCTGGGCGCAAGCCATGGACAATACAGTTTGTTCGCCAACGGCCAACTGGCGGCCGTATTTCCCGATGACGACGCGCAAAGGATTCTGGCCGCCCAGATCCTCAGCCAGCATCCCGGACCCGTGAGCATCCTGGTCATCGGCGATGCCAGCGGCGGCCTGGCCAAGCACCTGCTGCGCTTCAAGATTGCCCGGCTCACCGTGGTGGAGATCGACGCCGAGTTCTCGGGGCTGATCACGAACCATTTGAACGCCGCCGACCGCTCCGTCCTGCGCGACCCCCGCCTGGGCATGCGGGTCATGGATGGCCGCCGCTTTGTCCTGCTCGCTGCCCGCGGTAAAATCCTGCAGCAGAACCGCTTTGACCTGGTCTATATCAACCAACCCGACGCCTGGACCGCATGGCTCAACCGCTACTATACCCGGGAGTTTTTCCTTGACCTGAAAAAGATCCTGAATCCGGGGGGAGTGGTGGCCCTGCGCCTCTCCTCCTCGGAAAACGTCGCTTCGGAGATCATCCATCCCTACACTTCCGTCGTCTGGCAAACCCTGAAAAGCGTATTCCCCTTCATAGCGGTTTCTCCGGGACCGACCAACACGTTCTTTGCGTCAGCCGCCAAGGCCAGCATCACCACGGAAGCCGGCGTCTTGGCGGAGCGCTACCGCGACCTGGCGCTGCCGCCGGCCGGGTTGGGCCAGATTTTCTCTTCGTTGTATCCGGAAGAAAAGACCGCCTTCGTCAGCGCCGCGCTGCAAAAACACAGGGCACGGACCTTGAACCGCGACCAGCGGCCCATCGCCTATTTTCTGGGCAGCCGCGTGCTGAGCTGGAACAGCGGCAGCCCGCTGACCGGCATGTTCCTCCTGCTAAAAAAAATGAAATTCTCGCATGCGCTGATGATCATGGGCATGATGCTGTTGCCGCTCTTCCTGCTCACTTTGTCAAGACGAAAAAAACCGATTGGCCTGGCCCAGGTCCTGCTGGCCGCCGCCAGCGGCGGCTTTGCCGGACTCTCTTTTGAGATCACGGCTATTTTTATTTTTCAGAACACCTGGGGCTTTGTCTACCAGTCCGTGGGCCTGCTGATCGCCCTGTTCATGCTTGGCCTCGGTGCCGGAGCCGCGCTGGCCAGCCGTTTTATCGAAAAAAAACTTCCGACTGCCGAAAAGGCCGCGCGCTGGCTGGCCGGGATCCAGGTGCTCATCGCCGTCCTGAACCTGACCTGCCTGCCGCTCATGCGAATTGGTTTCAAGACGGGCTGGCCGGGGCAGCTCATGCTGACGGCCTGGCTGGGAGGCATGGGCATGCTGATCGGGACCATACTGCCCCTGGGCATGCGCGTCATGCGGCGGCTGCCGGCCGGACTGAGCGCCGGGCTGCTGAACGCCGGAGATTACCTGGGCGGAGCCGTCGGCTCCCTGTTCACGGCCGCATTTTTCCTGCCGCTTCTGGGCACGGAGAACAGCCTGCTGCTGATCTCCCTGCTGTCTCTGGTTTCGGCTGCCCTGTTGCTGCTGGCCGCAGGGTCGGAGCCGCGCCGGACCTGAAACCGCAAAAAGGCCGGATTCGTCGCTGGGGATAAAAATAAAACGGGAGCCAAGCGAAAATAGTCTAATGGGCCGGGGCCAGTGCCTGCCAGTCGTCCAAAATCCGAATGGCTTCTTCCAAAACCGGATCCTTGCGCAGGTCGGAGATCCATTCCTTTCTTTTTTCGCTTAAGGGATCGTCGGCAGCGGCCGCGCCGTTATCAGCCTTTTCCTTGTCGACCGTTGCCCGGATGTGGTCGCTCTCGACCTGCTGCTGGTTGAACCTGTCGGCCTCCCGGAAAAACATTTCCTGCTCGGCCTGGAATTTTTTCAGGTTCAAGGTCACCAGGGTTGTTTCGCGCTGTTTTTTCAAACGGGTGATGTTTTCCGCGATCTGCTGGAAGCGGACATTGGCCTCCCGCCTTTGCTGGCTCCGGTTTTTCAACTCTGCCAATTCTGGCGAACTGAGGGTCCAGGGTGAGAAAGAAAGCCGGGGAACCGTATCCCAGGGCAGGGAATATTTCTGGCTTTTTTCGCCCACGCCGAGGTAGGCATACAGATCGGGCAGGATGACATCAGGGACCACCCCCAGGTATTGGGTGGAACCTCCGGTGATGCGGTAATATTTCTGGACGGTCAGGGCGATGGCGCCAAGCGGCTGCAAATGCCGCATGTCGCTGGCCAGGAAACGGTCCAGGTCCAGCATGACCTGCACGGTACCCTTGCCGAAGGTATGCTCGCCGCCGATGACCACGGCCCGGCGGTAATCCTGCAGGGCGGCGGCCACGATCTCCGAGGCCGAAGCGCTGAGAGAGTTGACCAAAATGACCAGCGGCCCGCGGTAGCTGACTTCGCCGTCGCGGTCTTCGTAGATTTGTGGCGCCGAATGCCTGTCCTTCACCTGCACCACCGGGCCTTTTTCTATGAAAAGCCCGGTCAGCTTCACGGCGTCATCCAAAGCCCCGCCGCCGTTGCTGCGCAGGTCCAGGATCATGCCGTCCACGCCGCGGGCGACCAGTTTCTGCAATTCCTTTTTCACGTCGTCGCCGGCATTGCGCCCGGAGGAGCGGTTAAAATCGTGGTAGAACTTGGGCAGATAGATATAGCCGAAGGATTTTTTCAATTTATCATCGGTCAGGACCGCGGAACGCGCGTAGGTCTCCTGGAGCTCGACCACGTTGCGCACCAGGGAGACCTGCATGATGCGGCCGTCGGATTTTTTGACCGTCAGGCGCACCAGGCTGCCTTTTTTGCCACGCACCAGCCGCGCGGCATCGCTGACGCTCATGCCCACGATATCGACGGGGTCCTCGTCTCCCTGGCCGACCTTGAGGATGATGTCTTCGACCTTGAGCAGGTTCTGGATCCAGGCCGGGCTGCCGGGGATGACATCGAAAATCTTGATGAAACCGTCGTCTTCGCCCAGCAGGGCGCCGATGCCTTCCAAGGTGCCCGACATGTCAATATCGAAATCCTCTTTGGCCCGCGGGGGAAAATACTGGCTGTGCGGATCAAATATGGCGATCAGAGAGTTGAAGAACAACGACTGCATATCATCGGACCGGTCCTTGAGCAGGCGGCCGAAAAGCCGCTGCACGCTCTTTTCCACCGTCTGCCGCGCCCGGATTTCCAAGGCTGCGGAAAAGGCGCTTTCCGTTTTTGCGCTGGCGGTTTTTTGACCTTCGGAAGTTTTTTGCAGATTGAGATACTGGGTCAAGGTGAGGTATTTCAGCCATTTCTGCCACCATTCCCGCAGCTGGGAAAGGTCGTGGCGGGTCTCCCTTTTGTCGGCATCGAGCTCGATCCGGTCATCCAGGGAAAAATCGAAAGGTTGGCTCAAAATCTCCCGGCAGAAGGCCTGAATCTGCAGAATGCGCTGCCGCAAAAGCTGCTGCCCCAGCCGCGGCAGGGAAAAATCACCGTTCTGCAATTCATCATCAATTTTGAACGTGAAGGCCTTGAGGGCGTCCAGGTCGGCCTGGATCAGAAAACTCTTGCTGTTGTCCAGGTATTTGGTGTATTGAACAAAACTTTTTGCCGAAAAATCGTCGTCGATCTTCATGCCGCTGTAATGCCAGTTGGCCAGCCAGTTGCCGATCAGCTGGCTTAGGACCTTTTCCCGGTCCTGGGCGGCGGTGTCGGGCGGCAAAGCCCCCGAAAGCAGCAACGATAAAAGCAGGATCAGCAGCATTTTGGTTTTCATTGGTCTTCCTTAAAAGCAATATACGATTGTAACCTGCATTTCGCCCATTGGCAAGCGGAAAGCTTCCCCTTTTCTGAAGCTCCCGGGTCAGAGAATTTTAAGGTCGCGCGATTCTATATAATTTTTATATTACTCGATATTGGCGCTGACCACCTGGGCGAGCTGCATCATATCGATGGTTTGTCCGGCCTTCAGGCCCGTGAAGTCGGTCACTTTGCCGCTGGATTTGCTTTTGACCTTGGTATTCTTGAAAATCGGCAAAAGCTTCTCGTCGGCCACGATGAATTTTCCCGCGCCTTCCGCTTTGCCGTTGACGGTCTTTGCCTGCAGTTTTTTCGCCTTGATGTGGTCCCAGAGCTTCTTGGTGATCTCCAGGCGCGGCAGTTCGCTTTTGCCGCAGAATGCAGCCAGATCAGCTTTCAATTTAACCGGTTTGTTCAAGCCTTTTTGTTCCATATGGTTATTCTCCTAAATTTGATTTACGGACATTATAGCACAAAACACTGCATTACTATTATTATTTCTCTGCTGGCCAAATCCCCTGTTTTCGGCCCGGCTCGGCCGAGAAAATGTATGTTATAATTAATCATGCCCTTTCAAACCAAATTGCCCGTGGACGACTACCGCGACGAGATCCTGGGCGCCATCGCCGCCAATCCGGTCGTGATCCTGACCGCAGAAACCGGGGCCGGCAAGTCCACCCGCATCCCCTGGTGGCTGTGGAAGGCAGGCAGGAAGGTCCACGTCACCCAGCCGCGGCGCATCGCCGCCCGTGCCCTTTCCAACTATGTGGCCCGCGTCTGCGGCGTGTCCTGGGGGCGAGAGATCGGCTACCAGACGGGACTGGACGGCAACCGCTCCGCCGCGACTTCGCTGCTTTACCTGACCGACGGCGTACAGATGGTGCGCGAGATCCAGGGCGGCCGCGACTACGACGTGCTGATCCTGGACGAGATCCACGAATGGAACCTGAACCAGGAAGTGCTTGTCGGCCTGGTCAGGAAAAACCTGGACAGCGGTTTCTTTAAAGCCAGCGGCAAGCGCGCGGTCATCATGAGCGCCACGCTCAAGGCCAAGCAGATTTCGGCTTTTTTGAACCACGCCCCCGTGATTTCCATCCCGGGGCGCGGGTTCCCGGTCGATTGCCAGCGGCGCCATCCCTGCTTCCTTCTGCCCGACGCCGCCAACCTGCTCGAAGCGGGGCACAATGTCCTGCTTTTCCAGCCCGGGAAACAGGAGATCGACGAGACCATCCAGAACCTGAGGGAACTTCTGGAGCACGACCAACGGAAAGCGGTCATCCTGCCCCTGCACGCGGAGCTCTCCATCACCGAGCAGTCCAAGGTTTTCAAGAATTACCCCCTGCCCAAGGCGGTGGTGGCCACCGACATCGCCCAGACCAGCCTGACCATCGACGACATCGACGCGGTCATCGACAGCGGCGTAAAAAAGGAAGTGCGCCTGGTCAGCGGCATCGAGGGCCTTTACCCGACCGAAATCTCCGCTTCGGAATGCCGGCAGCGCGCCGGCCGCGCCGGCCGTGTTAAAAAAGGCCTTTACATCCTCTGCTCGGAACGGGGCATGGACGACCGCCTGGATTACCCGGAACCGGAGATCCGCCGCCTCAACCTTGAGAGCGTGGTTCTGCGCATGTGCAAATGGGGGCTCTCGCCCCTGGATTTCAACTTTTTTCACCGTCCCAACCGCAGCCTGATCCTCAAAGCCATCCAGAGCCTGAAAAATTTCGGCGCCCTGACCCCGGAAAACAAGGTGACCGCGGACGGCCGGCGCATGGCTGAGCTGCCCCTGTCGGTGCGCGGCGCCCGGCTGCTGCTGGAAGCCGAAAAGGGGGGGCCGCGAGTCACGGACCGGGCGCTGAAAGTCATCGCTATTTTCGAGACCCGCGGCGTGGTCAGCAAGGAATTCGCCGGCGAATACTATGCCAATTCCCCTTTCAAATCAGACCTGATAAATCAGCTCGACCTTTGGGAAGACCAGAAGCACAATGCCCGCCTGGTGTCGGCCAAGAAGGCCGCCCTGGCCCGGGAAATTTACGCCGAGCTCAAGAAGCGGCTGGCCATGCAGCCGGCCAAGGGCCCGCTCTCCATTGCCGAGCAAAAGCACCTTTTCCGGGCCATATTGTCGGGCTTTTGCGACGGCGTCTATTTCAAGGGCGAAGGCGTCTACTGGCGGGAAGGCGAAGAGCGGCAGATCGAACGCACCTCGATCCTGAACCAGGCCAGGCCGGAAATGGTGGCCGGATTGCCCTTTGACCTGGTCATCAACCGCGAAGACCAAAAAACCGGCAACAAGGAGGAAAAATATCTCCCCCTGATCACCTTCTGCTCGGAACTTTCCTTCCCGCAGCTGGAAGAGCTCAAACCCTTCAGCTATGAAAAGCGGCGGAAAATTCTTTTGCAGGAAGACAAGCTCAGCGTCAGCGAAGAAATTTTTTTCGGCTCCCGGCTGATCAAGACCACTCCGGTCGAGCCGGACTGGACCCGGACGGTTGAAAAACACGCCATCCTGGCGCTGGCCCTGGAGTGGTTTGAAATAAATTCCGGGCGGCTGCCCTGCCGCGCGGAAATTGAGAAGAACCGCGCCTGGTTCGCGGAGGCGGAAAGCGTTCTGGGGGAGAAACTGCCGCCCTTCGATCTGGCCTTGCGCGAGTATCTGTACCGCCAGCTGCGCCGCAGCCTGAAGATCGACGACCTGCGCTTCTTTTTCCAGTTCCATCCGGCCCTGCAGCGCATCGATCTGCACCATCTGCTCCCCCACCGCTGGCTGCAAAAGCTGAAGGAAGCCCGCTGGCCCAAAATGCTGCGGATCAAGGAGATGGAGATCCCGCTGGAATATATCGGCGGCAGACCCTGTTTGTCCCTGGAGTACGGGCAATTTCACCGGCTCGAGGCCGATGAGATCCGCCTGCCCAGCGGTGAAGCGCCGGGTTTTCGCCTGCAGGGAGAGGCGTTCCCTGACTGGTCCGCCGCGGCGGCCCGCTACAACGACCTCCTGAAAGGGGAAATATTCGATCGCAAGTGGCGGCAGGAGAAAAAAAGCGTCCAGGTCGGGGACATCCTGGACATCCCTTTCCCCCTCGCCTTTCAGGGCGGCAACGGCAAGGACAACACTGTTTTTGAATTTTATTCCGCCCCGACATTCGATGGCGACAGGGTCTTCCTGATCCATTTCGCCGATCGGGCGGAGGCACAGGAATACTTCGCTGCCGTCGCCGATGAATGGGAAGACCGCAAGGCTCGCTGCCGAAAGGAGTCGGTGGAGAATATTTTTCGCAGCAAGGGATGGAAGGTCAAGTGATGGAACTGCCGGAAGTCCCCGTGAACGAAAAAGCGCTGGCCCGGCGGATCAAGGACCATGTGCTGGGAAGCACCCACGATTTTTATGCCGTGGTGCATCCCGGATTCGAGGCCGCGGCGAGAGAGGAGTTGCGGGAGCTGGGGATCGCCGCCCCGCGGATCGCGGGGAGCGGCGGCATCACCTTCAGCGGCAAGCTCGAAGATTCCTGGCGCGTGAACCTGGGCACCGGCACGGTGAGCCGCGTGCTCATGCGTCTGGTCGAATTCAAGGCCACAGGTTTCGGCGAATTCCGCCAGAAGCTCGCCGCCTTTCCCTGGGAACTTCACCTTGCCGACGCCGCCCGGGTCGTTTTTTCCATCCAGGCGGGCCGCTCGCGGCTGTGGCACGAAGGCAAGCTCGCAGAAGAAGCGGCGCGGGCCATCGCGGAGCGCCTGGCCGCCTACGGCCGCCGGGCGTCGTTCCCTGAAAAAGCGGATGCCGCCGCACCGGGGCGGCAAACTGTTTTTTTGCGCGTGGCCGAGAACCGCTGCCGGGCCAGCCTGGATATGAGCGGCGAGCTCCTCTACAAGCGCGGCCATGGAAAATTCACGGAAGCGGCCCCCCTGCGCGAGACCCTGGCCTGCAGCGTACTGCACGCCGCCGCCATCGAGCGCTATCGGATCGTGATCGACCCGTTCTGCGGCTCGGGCACGTTCGCCCTGGAGGCGGCAGCCATCTTTTCCGGCCGCCCGGCCAACAGCGGCCGGCCGTTCGCCTTCCAGGGGTGGCCGTCCTTCCGGCCCGCCCGCTTCCGGCACCTGAAGGATGAATTGGAAAAGGAAATGATGGAGCGGGCACCGGCGGGCGCGCATAAAATCTACTGCTCGGACTTTGATCCCAAGGCCGCGGCCACGGCGCGGCACAACCTCGAAAGCGCCGGCTGCTCCCCGCTCGCCGAGGTCGACCCGGCCGACTTTTTCCATCTCCACCCGCCCGCCGCTGATCCGGCCGGCGTGCTGCTGGTGATGAATCCGCCCTATGGCAGACGCCTCGGGGAGGAAGAGAATATTACCGCCTTCTACCGCCGCATCGGCGAAAAGGTCCGCCGCGATTATGCCGGCTGCAGCTACGCGATCATCGTTCCGGGCTTGGAGCTGGAAAAGGCGTTGGGATTGCCGCATGAGAAAAAGATCCTGTTCCACAACGGCGGAATTTCAGCGGCATTGCTGATCCATCACTCAGTGACAAGTAACAAGTGAAAAGGTAGAAAAGAAATTGTAGTTCGATGTTCGACGTTCGAAGTTCGATGTTGAAAAAGCCTTAGACGAAATTTTAATCTTTTAGCCTTTGGGCAAGCCTGCCCTGAACGCACGTAGGGATTGGCTTCGGGGTACCCGTTGGCCGAGGGGTTGCGTCCCCCTCTGGGGGTCGGTCGCGACTGTCGGAGCCCGCGAGGTCAAACAAGGCGGGGCGACTCCGCGACCGAAGCAAGACCGAGGCCATCGCGGGTCGAAACAATCCCGTGTGCGTGAACGGGCAGGCTTGCCTGAATGGCAGGGTTCATGAGAATTGGAATTTCAAATTTATTTTTGAAGGGATATTATGTTATATTGAAAAAAATGAAAATAAAAGGATTACTCCTTGGCGGCATGGTTTTGGCACTGGCGCTGCTCTCCTTCTCCTGCGCGCAGAAAAAGAAGGTCTACGTGGCCCCGACGCGCCCGACTGTCACAACGCCTCACCAGACCGTCACGCCGCTGCCGGAGCCCACGCCGGGTGTCTGGACGGTTGCCAACGCCCTGCGGCCGCTGGCCGTCGCCCCGGAACTGCAGGACGATGAGCCGGCCCAGACGCTGCTCGATGCCGTCGACCTGACCCTGGAAAAATTCACCGCCATGGACGGCGCCGCCATCCTCCGTTTCGGCCTGGAGGCCGTGCCGGTCTCCCGCCTGGTCGACAGCCTGAACGATTTCCGCGGCAAGCTGGCGGCAATGGGCCTGAGCGAGGAATTCTTCCGCTACGTCCGCGAGAACTTCGTTTTCTATTCCAGCACGGCGCCGCAAGTGGTTTTCACCGGCTATTACGAACCGCTGCTGCGCGGCTCGCGCTGCGCGTCGCCGCAGTATCCCTACCCGCTGTACGGCTGCCCCGCCGACCTGGTGACCGTCGACCTGCAGCAGTTCTATTTTTACAAGGACCAGCCCAATCTGGCCCAGATCAAGGGGCGCGTGGACGATAATCGCCGCCTCGTCCCTTATTACACCCGCGCCGATATTGACTTCCGGCGCATGCTGTCCGGCCGCGATTTGGAGATCATCTGGGTGGACAGCCTGGTCGACGTCTTTTTCCTGCATATCCAGGGCTCGGGCATCGTCCAGCTGGATGACGGCAGCCGCATCTACGTGGGCTATGCCGACCAGAACGGCCACCCCTTCAAATCCATCGGCAGGTACCTTCTCGACAAGCGGCTCATCGACCGCGGCCAGCTCTCCCTGCAGGGCATGAAGGCATTCCTCAAGGCATACCCGGAAGCCGTCATGGACGCCTTCATCGCCAATCCCAGTTATATTTTTTTCCAGGTCAACCCACAGAGCGCGACCGGCACGTTCGGCGCCCGCCTGACCCCCTGGCGCAGCATCGCCAGCGACCCGCGCCTGTTCCCGCTCGGGACCCTGGCCTACATCGAGTGCGAGAAGCCCGTCTTTGACAAGCAAAACTGTATCGTGGGCTGGGAAAAATTCGGCCGCTTCGTCCTCAACCAGGACACCGGCGGCGCCATCCGCGGCGCCGGCCGCGTCGACCTGTTCACCGGCAACGGCGATCTCAGCGAGCTCGTTGCCGGCAACATGAAGCAGAAGGGCACGCTTTTCTTTTTGTTGAAAAAAAAACCTTCATCCTAAAGGGGAGCATATTTCCGGATCAGCGTTTCGGCCGCGCGCATGCCGTCCACGGCCGAGGACATGATGCCGCCGGCGTAACCGGCCCCTTCG
>Ga0209262_10000477_pt1 | contig 18116 bp, 12 predicted proteins | sample Lowcelwee11metaG_FD_187171 | JGI IMG/M metagenome (GOLD analysis project Ga0209262, IMG submission 187171) | Freshwater pond sediment microbial communities from the University of Edinburgh, under environmental carbon perturbations - Low... | ecosystem: Environmental > Aquatic > Freshwater >...
TCGCCTGGACGCTGGAGCCACAGGAGCTGCCGATCCCGGCCGCCATCATCCGGCTTTTTCGGGGCCACCGCTACTTGCGCATCGGGAGTGAAAGTGACAGCCGTCAATTTTCCACGGACACCAGCAGCCCTTCTCCGCGCTTGGGGCAGCCCTTCTACCTGTGCCGCCGTGAGGACTTCGCCGCCAACCTTCTCCGTTCCCGTTTGCCGCGTGGTTTGAGTTCCTTCGCCAGCGTCAAGATCCGGATCCGCACCAAGTCCCCCTGGCAAAAAATGGTCGCCCGCGACATCCTGCTCCACAACCTGAACGATGCGGAGACCCTACTGCTGGATATCGATCTCGAGGACATGCCGCTGGGCGATCAACTGTCGGCCCTGGGCGGCAGGAAAAAGGCGCGGCGGGAAAGCCTGGCCGAGCAGGCACAGCAGTTCCGGCTTTTTCTAAAACAATCGGTGTTCCAGGAGATCATCCTCCTCGTCGACCACCTGGAACGCAAGGAAGACGATCGTTTGCTGCGCTTCCTGCTGGAGTCGGGGGATATCTCCGGGCTGACCGTCGTCCTCCTCGGCGACTCGACCGCCTGCGAGTGCGACCTGGAATTCAACGAAGACCCGCAGAACCTTCTGTCCGGGTACCTGCCAGCCTCAACGGGCGGCCGGAAGTCTCCGGAGCTGGACGAGAGCGAAAGGAAGCTGCTGGAGCGCATCGCCGGCATCGGCGTCCCGGTCCCGGCAGCGATCGCCCGCCTGCTGGCCACCCAAGGTGACAGCGCAACAGAGCGGATGCCAGTCCCCCAGGGGGATGCCCTCGTCGCCTCCCTGCTGAAGAAGCAATGCCTCGTGGAAAGCAGGGACAGGCATGGCCTGGTGGCGAATCCTGCCGGCGCAGCCACGCCCCCCCCCGGCCGTGAACGGGACGCTGACCTGACATGGCTTGCCGGGCACTGCGACTGGCCTTATGCCCGCATCGCCCATGCCATCACCGGCTGCCATTGGGCCGCACTGGAAAACGATCTCAGGGAGTGGGCCCGGGAATCTCCCGGGCGGGTCGCGCCCGGCCCCGCCGCCGAGTTGCTTTGTCGCCATCTGCCGCAGCTGCCCCCGGGCAGCAAGGCGCTGGAATACGGGATCGATATCCTAATCCAGGGCAACTGCCTGGACCAGGCCGCCCATGTCCTGGCCAGAGCTGCGGCGCCCGCCGGACCCTGCCTGCGCTTGAAAAAAGCCCACCTGGCCATGCGCCGCAAGAAATACCTGGAGCTGGGGGAACTGCTGGCCGGGATGACTCGCCCGCCTGAGGAATGCCGCGACGAGTGGCTGCACTTGAATTTTATCTGCTGCGAGAAGCTTTCGCAAAAAGGCAAGGCCGACGCCTTTGCCCATAAGATCAAGTCCCCATATTACCGCAGCCTGTCGCTTGTCCAGCTGAGCGACCGCAGCATCTACAACCGGGATTTTGCCAAGGCCCGGACCCAGCTGGCCGAAGCCCTGGACTATTTCATCGCCGGCAAACGCTTCCGGGAAGAGATCGAGGCCCGGAGCCAGATGGCCAAGCTGCTGCGGGAAGAAGGCGATTTCAAGCAATCCGAATCCATGTATAAGACCATTTTTATCCAGGGTGAAGCCGAGGGCCTGGACTTGAGTTCGGCCGGCGCCGCCGTGGACCTGGGCAACCTGTACGTGGAGAACGACGACGACTTCCAGGCCGAATGCTGGTACCAGAAGGCGAAGCGGATATATGCCAGGGAAAAGAACAATGACGGCCTCATGCTGGTCAACGCCAACCTGGTCAACGTCCTCCTGGCCAAGGGTGATTGGTTGCAAGCCGACAGGCTGCTGAGCGATCTCCTGGCCTGGGACGAGGAAAAGCGGCTGCTGAATTCCAGCGCCATCGATTACCTGAACTGGGCCAACCTCGAGACGCTGCGCCTGCACGACGACCAGGCCCTGAAGCTGGTCGAGCAAGCCGCCGAGATCTTCAAGAACACCGCCAACAGCAAGGGCCTCAGCGAGTGCGCCTTTGTCAGGGGTCGGATCTCCTTTTTTGCCGAAAAGCCCCCGGCCGCTGCGATGTCCGCATATCCCTGGTTCGATGACGACCAGAAGATTGTCTGCCGGTTGCTCGGCCCTCCCGTCCGCGGCGCCAACACGCTGGGCGAACGCGCCCTTTTCAAGATGCTCGAGGGCATCCACTCAAAAAAAACAAGATTCGAGGCCCTTAGGCTGCTGCTGAAGAAATACCGCAACTGCGAGTGGCTGGACCGCTTCCAGGAGATGGCACGCAAACTTTCACCCAGGGGAAAGAATTATTTCTACTACGAATTCTGGTACATGGCGTTCGACCTGGGTGTCGAGGAATTGGCGGGGGACCGCCGGGAAGAATTCCTGGCCATGCATGATTTTTTTACCGTCAACCGCAGGTCCATCTCCGCCAAGCTCGACCGCTTCCGCCGGCAATGCGACGACAAGGCCAGGGACCGCGCGATTTTCGACGACGCCCGTTTGGTCGGAAATTATAGGCAATGGCGCCTTCCCGAGGATTTTTTCAACCACTTTTCCCATGAGCTCGGCATGCCGACGCCGATCGATTGGCTGGTCATGACGGTCCATGAGGAGCAGCGGCCTCTGTTCCGCTTCGCCAATTCCGATCTCTTCAGGGAACTCGGGGAAGAAATGCTGCGCAACACCATGGAAACTCCGGAAGATCAAAATCATGACCTTCAGGGGATACGGAGATTATTCCGCAGCCAAGAAAGGTTTTTTTATCCGTTCACCAACACCAAGATGATCCGCTGGCCGATCTCGGAGCGTCTGCTAGCCTGCCTGGTCATTGGTTTCAGGGACGGGGATTCGTACTTCCGGAATTTTTCCGAGCGCCACCGGGAAACCTTCAAAAAATTCTCGGTCCTGTTCCAGGATTTCCTGCAGAACGAGTTCCGCATTCAAGAAAAATTGAATTTCATCGTCGGCGCATCCGAGAAAATCAAGGAATTGAAAACCATGATCGCCCAGGTCAGCAAGGTGGATTTTTCCCTATTGATAACCGGCGAAAGCGGCAGCGGCAAGGAGCTGGTGGCCCATGCCGTCCATTTGCTCAGCCCCAGGGCCAGCCAGCCTTTTGTTTCCGTCAATGCCGCAGCCATCCCCGAAACCCTCCTGGAAGCGGAACTTTTCGGATATAAAAAAGGAGCATTCAGCGGGGCCGCCGAGAATCGCATCGGCTTATTGGAAACGGCTGACCGCGGCACATTTTTCCTGGATGAGATTGCCGATCTGCCCCTGCTTTTGCAGGCAAAAATATTGCGGGTTTTGCAGGAAAAGGAAATTCGCCGTCTGGGTGAAAACAAAACCACCCAGATCGATATCCGTCTGATCTCCGCCAGCAACAAAAATCTTGAAGCCCTGATTAAGAAAAATTTGTTCCGCGAGGACCTGTTTTACCGGCTCCAGGATTTGGTGATCCACATTCCGCCGCTGCGGGAAAGACGGGAGGACATTCCACTGCTGATTGACTTTTTTTTAAAAAAATTCGGCTACGCCCAGCAAAACCAGTCCAAACTAAGCGCCCTGACCGACCTGTTCCATAACGACCCATTGCCGGGGAATGTGCGCGAATTGGAATCCAAAATAAAAAAAATGATTACCTTCAACCCCGATCTTGAAGCGCCCGGCATTAGCGAGAGAAAGGAATTTAATTTAAAAAGCGCCCGGCAGGCATTTGAAAAGAGTTTGCTGCTGAACACTCTGAGTGAGCAGTCATGGCATAAAAACAAAACCGCCGAAAAACTGGGGATCAGCCGCATGGCACTTTTCAACATGCTTAAAAAACATAAAATAAAAAAATGACGCTCTGGCTATTGAAAAAAACCGGATGGTTTTTGTTGTTTCTCTGGGCGGCGGGCAGTTTGATATTTTTCCTGGTTCAAGCGGTTCCCGGCGACCCCCTCATATCGATTTTGGGGCAAAGCCCGCGCTCGGCGGATATTCTGCGCTTGCAGGATTCTTTGAAACTGAACCGGCCCTTGGCCGTGCGATATATGCATTTCATCCAAAGAATGTCTGTCTTGGATCTCGGGGAATCCCTGATCAGCCGCAAACCCGTGCTGAGCTCCATCCTGAAATATTTGCCCAATACAATTTTTTTGACTCTGGCGTCCACGATGATCGCCATTTCAATCGCTTTTCCGCTGGGCATAATGGCCGCGTTCAAAAAAAACAGTATTTGGGATGCGCTGGCCTTGATTTTTTCGGCAACCGGACTCGCGGTGCCCAGTTTTCTGCTCGGCATTCTGTTGACCATTGCCTTTTCAGTGGAATGGAAGCTCTTGCCAATTTCGGGCAGCGGCGGCGCTGAATTTCTTGTCCTGCCGGCCTTGACACTGGGAATTTCCCTGAGCGCCTTCCTGATACGAATGATCCGCACGGTATTAAAAAAGGAATTGCAGCAGCCGTATGTGCTTTTGGCTAGAGCCAAGGGGCTTTCCCAAGCGCAAATCTTCCGGCAGCATGTTTTTAAAAATGCGCTGATCCCCATCATCACCATAATCGGCCTGCAATTGGGCGCCCTGTTAAGCGGAGCCATCATTGTCGAGAGCATCTTTTCCTGGCCGGGACTCGGCACCCTGCTGATCACCGCCATCCGCCAGCGAGATTTTTCCATGATCCAGGGAACGGTCCTTTTTATGGCGGCTCTCTATCTCATCCTGAATTTCCTGGTCGATCTGTCCTATCCGTTCATTAATCCCAGAATCGGCCATGATTCGGATTGACAAGAAAAACCTCCAACTCCGACTGGGCATCATCATTTTTGCCGGACTGGGCATCGTGCTGGCCGGCCTGGCCGTGGTCCAGGGGATCGGTTTGCAGCTGCATCTGGACCAGCGCTTAAGCCCTCCTTCGAGAGTCCACATTTTTGGCACAGATGCTTTGGGAAGAGATATGCTTTCCTGTCTGGCATTCGGCACTTTGGTCTCTTTGATCATCGGCCTGGCTGCTGTCCTTATCGCTGCCGCCATCGGAGCCGGCCTTGGGTTTTTGGCCGGCTGGCATGGCGGCCTGCTTAACCTGTGCATCATGCGCAGCGCCGATTTCATCCTGGCCTTCCCGGGCATCCTGCTGGCCTTGGCCCTGATCGCTTTTTTGGGCCAGGGTGTCATCAATCTCATTTTCGCGCTGGTGGTCAGCGGCTGGGTGGGCTACGCCCGCCTGGTGCGCGGCGAAATCCTGAAAATCAAGGACCAGGAATTCATCATGGCCGCCCGCGGCTTCAACGCCTCTTCCTGGCAGATCGCCACGGGCCACATGCTGCCGTTGATCCTCCCCCTGCTGCTGACCCAAGCCGTTTCAGGTATCGCGGCGGCAATCCTGGCCGAATCCAGCTTAAATTTTCTGGGGCTTGGCCTGGACCCGAGGCTGCCGACCCTGGGCGGCATGATTGACGCCGGCCGCGGCCACCTGTTCGACAAGCCGATGATGGTCATTCTCCCCGGCGCCTGCTTGACTCTGCTGGTCACTGGATTTCTGCTCATGGCCGAGGGTTTGAAAATGCAGCCGCAGGCTATTGCTTTTGGAAAAAATATGAAATAGGTTTATAATGGCACCAGGTAACGTTTCACGTTGACAGTAGAGATGGGGAGGTCGCCATGGAAAAAAGGAAAGAAATGCGCATTCGCAAGAGGATGCTCTCCAGCCTGGAAAACAAACCCGCGATCGTGGTTGACATGTCCCAAAACGGGATCAAGATATCCATGAGCCGGCCGCCGCAAAGCCAGACGGTCGACATCAGGCTGCAGATCGGCGGCAAAGTCATCAGCCTGAAGGGCGACATCCGCTGGATCAGCCGAATGGTCTCCAACCAGGCCTCCAACAATATTGGCATTGCCATCCGCGAAGCACCCCCCGAATATTACGAAATGTTGACCATTTCCGACTGAAGGAATCCGTTCCAGAAACAAAGCGGCCTTGAAAATTTACGGCTATTCTTCCTTGGCGCCGGCCAGCAATGGCTCAGCCGAAAGAGCGGCCGTTGCCGGTTCGGGAATGATCTCGATCTCATCATCATGCAGCCGGCAGATCAGGAAGCGGGCGTCATCCCACTCTTTTTCCAGCGACAGATAAGCAATCTTTTCCAAAAGCTCTTTTTTCAGTACCCGGGTCAGGTTGCGCGCACCGTATTCAAGTGAATACCCCTTGGCGGCGATGTGGGCCAGCACATCGTCCCTGACGACCAGCTCTTTGCCTTGTTTTTCCAGGTCGCGGCGCACCTCCTGCAAATGGATGTCGATAATGGCTTTGATGTCGGCGTCATGCAGATGGCGAAAAACGATGATTTCATCGATGCGGTTGAGGAATTCCGGGGAAAAATACTTTTTCAGCGACTTGATCAGGGTGGCCCGGGAAACCTGCGTTCCTTCCTGGCTGTTTTTGTAACCCATGTTGGCTTTTGAAAACAGGGAAGTGCCGATATTGGAGGTCATGACAATGGTGGTTTTAGAAAAATCGATTACGTTGCCTCGGGCATCGGTGAGGCGACCGGCATCGAAAACCTGAAGGAAAATATTCAACAGTTGCGCGTCGGCCTTTTCAATCTCATCAAGGAGAATGATCGAATAGGGATTTTGCCGAACCTTGTCGGTCAGCTGGTTGGAGTCATAGTACCCCACATACCCGGGCGCCGCACCGACAAAGCGAGAATAGGTGAATTTTTCCATGTATTCGGACATATCAATGCGAATCAGGTAATCCTGGCTGCCGTAAAGGGCTTCGCTCAGGGCGATGGCGGTTTCGGTTTTGCCGACCCCGGTCGGTCCGATGAACATGAACACGCCGTCCGGCCGATTTTTTTTGATGTCGTAACCCAGTTTGGAAGTGATCACCGACGAAACCATCTTGGCCACCGCTTCGTCCTGGCCGACGATTCTCTTTAAAATATTGGCCCGCAGCGCGGTCAGGCGGCTCTTTAAAGAAATCGAGATGTTGGTTTCAGGAAGATTTCCGATATCGGCCAATACTTCAACCACATCGGATTCTTCGACCTTCAGCGGCCCGGCCTGAACGGAAATGTTTTTCAGTTTGACCTTGGCGATGCACCGTTCCAGAAGCATAATGGCCGAATCGGGCAGTTTCCTTTCCCGGATATCCCTTTTGGCGCTTTCGACGATGTCTTCCACGATCTCGTTGGGGACCAGCAGGTTATCGGTGGCGACCATCTGGCTTACTAAATTCTTAAGAATTTTCCGCGTGCCCTCGGGGGACAGCTCGTTGACAATTATTTTTTGGAAGTAACCCAACAGCGAATTGTCCTTTTCAATGGTGTTTTTGTATTCCTCATAATCGGTGCTGGCAATGACCTGGATGGAATTGTCACGCAGGAAATTCTTGAGGATATTGACCAGGTCCAGCGATGTGCCCCGGGCGGCCCCGGTGGACATCATCAAATGCATGTCTTCCAGCACCAGGATGGCGTTCTGCGATTTGAATTCCTGCAGGAGTTTCAAGACCTTTTCCTCGAACTGGCCGCGATATTTCGAGCCGGTGAGCAAAGTGACAAAATTGATTTCCTTGATCTTTTTTCCCTTCAATGCGGGCGGCACTTCCTCGAAAATGATTTTCTGGGCCAGCAGTCGGATCAGGGCCGACTTGCCTACCCCGCGCTCGCCTATCAGCAGCAGGTTTCTCTTCGAATTGGATATGAGAATCTCGATCATTTGCCGGAGTTCCTTGCCGCGGCCGATGATCCTCTCCTCATTCTGGATCACGGCTTCGGTGATATCAAAAAAAGCGTCATTTTTCTGAACTTCGGGCTTGCTTTTGTTTTTATCGATGTTTTCCCTGATCTTTTTGATCTTATCGCCCAGGCTTTTGCTCTGGGCAATCAAAAGCGCCTTTTCATAAAAATTCAGGGCCAGTTCGATGTTTTCTTCCTTGGCATACACGTCCCCCATCATCTCGTGCCCTTCGGCGTAAAAGGGATAAAAAAGCAAAAATTTCTGCAGCAACCGCTTCATTTCCAGGGCCCGGTTCAAATTGGCAAGATTCCTGATCTGCAAGAGATAAATCAGGGGCATGTTGAAATCTTCGAAAGCAATTTCTTCAAGCTGCATCAGGCTTTCAGTGAACAGCTTCAGTTGCTGGTTGCGATAGGCGGAGGCCACTTCCCGCCATTTGCCCAAAAAACCGCCGGCGTCTTTCAACCCTTGCGGCTGGATCCGCTCCAATTCGGCAAAACAAAAATTGGCCAGATAAAATTCCAATATTTTTTGCCGAACGCTTTCCGCGTTCAGGCCGATCTCCAACCCGCTGCTGATATTGCAGAAAACCACCTCTTTTTCGGCCGGCTGCGACAAAAAAAAGACCTGCTCGTTTTGAAAGATCACAAAGGGAAAAAGGCTGAAATTCAACGTGGCGTTGCCATAGATCAGCTCGCTATTCAGCACGTCCTGAGGAGGCAAAAGGGTTTTTGCGGGCAATCTTTTACTGGCCGTTACCGCGCCGCTGATCTTCTGGTCGAAAAGCTTGAACAGATTTTCGATCCAGAATTTAAAGTCGGCGAACAGATTCTTCTTCTCCCTGTCCTCGGCCTGGAGGCGGCTGTTTCTCAGGTAGTCTGACAAATTTTCTAAAATGAACACCAGCGTCTGCCTTTCTGTTTTGCTCATGCTCAACACCTGGGTATTGAACGTCTGCAAATAGACGATGATGTTTGCCAAGGTGTGCAGGACATCGTTGCCGAAAAACACTTTTTCGGCCGGGAGTTGAAGATTTTTTTTGCGGGCCAGGTTTTCCGCCTTGAATAGGGCATCCAAAACGCTGACAATGTAATAAATCAGTTGATCCGAATTTTCTTTATTGAATTCACGTTTCTCAAACTTGAAATCGGGCAGAAAAATTGACAAAAACAAACCCATTCTTCCAAATTGGCCGAAATGAGGGTCCATTTTGCGCTCCAGTCGCTTTCGCTAGCAACGATTATATTTGCTATATATGTGAATGTCAATTTGCAATTGCTTTTTCGGCCAAGGTTTGCTATACTTTTTTCTGCAAACATGGATGAAATACTGAGTTTTATCAACAGCAACCCCTGGACAAAACTGATCATCATCGTCGGCGCCATGGTGCTGATTTTGAAGGTCATCTATCAGGTTCTCAAAACCGCCAAAGTGTCCGCTTTTCAAAACAAATCGTTTTTTGAATCATTTTTTTACTTGCTGGCCAAAAAGGCCTACATGGAGCGGGACGCCAAAAGAGCCCGCAAACAGAACATGTTCCTTAAGGCCGGCAAAATCTACGAAGAAATCGGCGAATTCAAAAAAGCCCTGCAGACCTATAATGAAGGCCAGGAATACGACGTCATGGGCGAATTGCTGGAGAAACTTAACAAGGAAAGCGAAGCCATCGAAATATACAAAAAAAGCGGCAATAGCGACAACCTGGTCAAGCTGCTGCTCAAGCGCAAAAACATCGAAGCCGCCGGAATCGTTCTGGAAAACAGCAACCGCTTCCAGGAGGCGGCCGAATTATACTACAATCATGAAAGGTATGAAAAGGCCGCCCAGATTTATGAAAAAAAAGGATTTTATAAAAAAGCGGCATATATATATGAAAAGGGCGGCAATCTTAAAAAAGCCGCCGGTAATTTTGAAAAATGGTTCATCACCAGTTTTGACACCACGGTAGGCTACCAGAATTCCAAGCAATTGGAGCAGGAACTGCTCAAAGCCGTTGATCTGTATACCCAGCTTGACGAATTGGAAAAAGCGTACGACCTGCTGATCAAATACGGAAAATTCGAAAAGGCCGCTGAGCTCGCGATCAAAATGAACAAGATCTCCGATGCTGCCAAGAACTTTGAAAGGGCCCAGCTGCCCCTTAAGGCCGCCGAAATGTACGAACAGTTGAACCAGCCCAAGATCGCCTATCTTTTGCGCGGCGAAAACGCCTTTGCCAAGGGCAACACCCTGGAGGCGGCCGAATGGTTTTTAAAAGGGGAGGACTATACCCGGGCGGCCGAGCTCTTCGAATGGGATAAAAAATTCGCCAAGGCGGCCCACTGCTATTTCATGAACCAGAATTTTTTAGGAGCGGCCGAAAACTACTTAAAGGACAATAACGAAGAGGAAGCTGCCAAGATGTTCGAGATGGGCCGGGAATGGAAGCAAGCGGCCAACATATCACTCAAATACGGGAAATTCCAAAAAGCCGGCGAATTATACGAAAATGCGCAGGAATACTTCAAGGCCGGGGCTTCGTTCATCAAAGTGGATGACGACCGCCGCGCCTTGTCCAATTTCCAGCTTGTTCCCTTCGATTCGCCCGATTTTAACACCGCCATCACCAACATGGCGAATATTTTTTTAAAAAACCGCAAGCCCCAGCTGGTGATCGAAAAAATCGAAAAATTGCTCGGCGAAAACCAGATCGACAAAGCCAACATAGAGTGGTTTTACGTCCTGGGGCAGGCCTACGAAAACGCGGGGAATTTCAAAAAGGCCTTTGAAATCTACCAAATGATCCTAACCGAGGACTACTCCTTCAAGGATGTGCATCAGAAGATCAAGGACGTGGAAAACCTGATCCAGAAATACAAAGAGATGGAGCTGATCAGCGAAGATTCCAGCGAACGGTACCGCATCGTAGAAAAGATCGGCGAAGGCGGCATGGGCGTGGTGTTCAAGGCCGAGGATATGGTCCTGAAGCGGGTGGTGGCCTTGAAAATATTGAACAAAAACCTGGTCACCGACAAGCGCAACCTGGAACACTTTTTTTCCGAAGCGCGGTCCACGGCGTCTCTGACCCAGGCCAACATCGTCACCGTTTACGACGTGGGCCAGATCAAGGACGATTACTTCATCTCCATGGAATACATTGAAGGCGAAAACTTCATGAACCTTATCCGCCGCAAGAAAGTTTTTTCCCCATCGCAGATCGTGTTCATCGCTATCAAGCTATTCAAAGCACTGGATTATTCGCACCGCAAGGGCATCATTCACCGTGACATCAAACCGCATAACATCATGATCACCAAGCAGAAGGAGATCAAGATCATGGATTTCGGCCTGGCCGTAATCCTGGGCGATCAAAAAAAGGGCGAAAGCGGCATCATTACCGGCACCCCATATTACATGTCCCCGGAACAGATCCAGGGCATCCCGGTCGACCACCGCACCGACATCTATTCATCCGGAACCACACTGTTTCACCTGACCACCGGCCACGTTCCCTTTAAGGGCGAGAACATTTTTTACCAGCATTTGTTCGATCCGGTGCCGCCGATCAAGAAATACCGCAGCGATGTTCCGGAAAAACTGTGTTACATTATTGAGAAATGCATGGAAAAAAAACGCGAACAGAGGTTCCAAAGCGCCATGGAAGTGCTGAACGAGATGAAAACCATCAAAATATGAGGAGATGAAAATGGATTTTGCCCTAAATGAAGAACACCTGGCATTCAAGGAAGAGACCCACAAATTCGCTGAAAAGGAAATGCGCCCCAACGCCCACGAATACGACGAAAAAAATGAATTCCCTCTCGAAATCATGCAAAAAGCCTTCGCTGCCGGTTTTCTCACTTCCGGCATACCGGCCGAATACAATGGGGCGGGTTTGTCCACCCTGGTCAACACCATCGTTTGCGAGGAACTGGCCTGGGGCTGTGCCGGCATGTACACGTCCATCATGGCCAACACCCTGGCCACCACCCCCATCGTCCTGTTCGGCAGCGATGAACAGAAAAAAAAATTCCTGGTGCCCCTGACCCAGAAAATGTCTTTCGCCTGCTTCGCCCTGACTGAAAAAGAGGCCGGTTCCGACAACTCGGCCATCCAGACCACGGCCGTGCGCCAGGGCGATCAGTACGTGATCAACGGTTCCAAAACCTTCATCACCAACGCCGGCGTATCCCAGCTGGGCGTGGTATTCGCCTCCACCGACAAGACTCGCGGCGCCCGCGGCCTGTCCGCTTTCATCGTGCCCATGGACCTGCCCGGCATTTCCATCGGCAAGCACGAAAACAAGATGGGGCACCGGGCTTCCAATACCGCCGAAATCTACTTCGACGAGGTCAAGGTCCCGGCTGAAAATATCCTGAAACGGGAGGGCATGGGATTCATCATCGCCATGAAAACCCTTGACTACGCACGTCCGGCCGTGGGCGCGGGCGGAGTGGGAGTGGCTCGCGCCGCCTTTGAAGAAGCCCTCAAGTACTCCCAGAACCGCGTGCAGTTCGGCCGGCCCATCGCTTCTTTCCAGCATAACGCCTTCAAGCTGGCGGAAATGGCCACCGAAATTGACGCGGCACGGCTGATGGTTTACCGCTCGGCCTGGATGCTGGACAACGGCATGAAGGCCTCCAAGGAATCGGCCATGGCCAAGGTCATGGCCACCGACGTGGCCATGAAGGTCACCGTTGACGCCGTCCAGCTTTTCGGCGGTTACGGCTACATGAAGGAATATCCGGTCGAAAAAATGATGCGCGACGCCAAGCTGCTGCAGATTTACGAAGGCACCAACGAGATCCAAAAACACGTCATTTCGCTGGAATTACTGGGATCGGTAAAAAATATCGGCTGATTGATGAACCGGCAATTCGACGTCATCGTCATCGGCGGCGGCATCATCGGCCTGGCCTCCGCTTTTCACCTGAGCCGGCGCGGCCGCAGGGTGCTGGTCCTGGAGAAAAAGTATCCCGGCTCCGGCTCCACCGGGCGCTGCATCGGCGGCATCCGCCAGCAATTCTCAACTCCGGGTGCAATCCGCCTGATGCGGGAGAGCGTGCGCCAGTTCCGCGCCATGCGGGAGGATTTCGGTTTTTCCGTTGAATACCACGAGGGCGGCTATTTGTTCCTGGCCCATGACCCGCAGCGCCTGGAAACCTTCAAAGCCATCCTGCCCCTGCAATTGGAATTGGGGCTCAAGGTGGAGATCCTGCAGGCGGCCGAATGCCTGAAAATCGCTCCGCAGTTAAATCCCGAGGGGCTGCTGGGCGGAGTCTTTTCCCCCGAAGACGGCCAGGCTTACCCGTTCAAGGTCTTGGAAGGATATATCCAGGAGATAAAAAAGCAAAAATCGCAAGTGCGTTTTTTCACCGAGGTGAATGAGATCATCGTTGAAAAGGGAACGGCCAAAGGCGTGAAAACCCTGGCCGGGGAAACCTTCCATGCCGATGTCATCCTGAACGCCTCGGGACCGTGGGCCCGGGAAGTCGCCGGGCTCGCCGGCTGGCAACTGCCCATCGAACCAGAAGAACACGAGGCCTTCATCACCGACCGCGTGCCGCCGATATTCTCCACCATGGTGGTCGATTACCGTCCGGACGGCTGCTACTTTTACCAGCGCAGCAACGGCCAGGTCATCGGCTGCTACAGTCCGGTGCCCAACAAGCCCGGCATTCATACCGAATCCTCGCTGGAATTCCTGGTGGAAATGTCCAAGCGCACCGTGCGCCTGGTCCCGGAGCTGGCCATGGCCAGGGTCATCCGCCATTGGGGCGGCTGCTATTCCATGACCCCGGACGGCAGTCCCTTCATCGACAAGACCGGGATTACGGGATTCTATGTGGCCAACGGCATGTGCGGCCACGGCTTCATGTTCGCTCCGGCCATCGGCCGCTATGTCAGCGAGATCATCCTGGACGGCAGCTACCCGTTTGACTGGTCGGAATTCCGCATGGGGCGGGAGTTCTCGCGCCAGGAACTTATGAAATAAGAACATGGCGATCAAAATCGACGGCGACAACCTGAGCCTGGAACAATTCGACCAGGTGGCCCGCGGCAAAGAGCGGGTGGAGCTGTCGTCCGCCGCCGTGGCCAAAATCAAAAAATGCCGGCTGGTCCTGGAAGAATTCATCCATTCCGACAAGCCTTATTACGGTATCAACACCGGTTTCGGAGCCCTGGCCCAGCGCCGCATCGAGAAAAAGGACCTGAAGAAACTGCAGAAGAACCTGATCAAGAGCCATACCGCCGGCGTCGGCCCAAATCTGCCGGCCGACATCGTGCGCGGCATCATCCTGCTGCGGGCCAACGTGCTGGCCAAAGGCTTCAGCGGCGTGCGCCTGGAAGTGGTGCAGCTGCTGCTGGACCTGCTGAACAAGGATATAAACCCCCTGATCCCGGCCAAGGGGTCGGTGGGCGCTTCCGGCGACCTGGCGCCGCTGTCCCACCTGGCCATGGTCCTGATCGGCGAAGGCGACGTCGTGTACCGCAACCGCGAGCAGAACTCAGCCGTTGCTTTCAAGCAAGCCGGCTTGCAGCCGCTGGTGCTCGTGGAAAAGGAAGGCCTGGCCTTGATCAACGGCACGCAGGTGATGACGGCCATCGGGATCTTCAACCTGCGCGAAGCCGAAAACCTGGCCAAAGTGGCCGATATCGCCGGCGCCATGACCTTCGAAGCCCAGCTGGGCAATCCTTCGCCCTTTTGCCAGGAGATCCAGAATGTCCGCCGCCACCCCGGCCAGATGGAGAGCGCCGGCAATATCCGGCAGCTGATCAAGGACTCGCCCCTGTGGGCCTCCCACCAGGGCCGGAAAAAAGTTCAGGATGCCTATTCCGTCCGCTGCATTCCCCAGGTGCACGGGGCGGTGCGCGACACCCTGAAGTACGTGCGCCGCGTCCTGGAGATCGAGACCAACTCGGCCACCGAGAATCCCCTGATCTTCCCCGACCAGAAGATCATCCTTTCCGGCGGTAATTTTCATGGCGAGCCGGTCGCCTTCGCCATGGATTTTCTGGCCATTGCCATGACCGAACTGGGAAACATCTCCGAACGGCGCATCGACCGCCTGATCAACCCCGCCTCCAACATGGGCCTGCCCAATTTCCTCATGGCCGACAACGGCCTTAATTCCGGGTTCATGATCGTCCATGTCACGGCCACGGCCCTGGCCTCGGAAAACAAGTCCCTGGCCCACCCGGCCTCGGTGGACAACATCCCCACCTCAGCCAACCAGGAAGACCACGTCAGCATGGGAACCATCGGCGCCCGCCAGGCGCGCGAGATCATCGGCAACCTGACAACCATCCTGGCCATTGAATTGATGGCCGCGGCCCAGGCCCTGGATTTTTATGAATTGAAGAGTTCGCCGCCGCTGGAAAACGTCAAGTCCCTGATCCGCAAACAGGTTCCTTTCCTGAATGAAGACACGCGCATGGATGTCCATATCCGCCACATCGCCGGCCTGATCGAGAGCGGCCGACTGCTCGCGGCCGCCGAAAAGTCGGGCTCGCCGCTCCAGTAATGTTCCGCCTCATCCTGCTGGCCGGCATCATCTACCTGCTCATTAAATGGCTGCGCAAAAGCGCTGCTCCTGAAAAAAGGGCGCGCGCCTTTGACCGGCAGGATCTGGCCGTTGAGGAAATGGTCCAGGACCCGGCGTGCGGCACCTACATTCCATCCCGCCAGGCTCTGAAACTGACCCAAGAGAAGGAAACATTCTTTTTTTGCTCTTCTGAATGCCGCGACAAATTCCTGGCCGGCCAAGGGAGAAAAAAGTAACGATCCAATAGTGTTAGTGATAGTGTTAGTGTTAGCAGCAAGCAACAGAACGATCTCTTAGAGGGTGCGACCCAGGAAGAGATCCCTGCCAGTGCCGTTGCCCCGTTTACCCTTCTACCCATCAACGAGCACAGGCTCACTTCGTTTTGCTCATTGGAAATTGGCATTTGTTTGGGATTTGGTGCTTGGTAGTCGGGATTTAAATCTTACCTTACGCCGTATGCCGTACGCCCTAACCCGAGAGCTTTTTCTATCCCAGCGCCACGTCCAGGAACATCATGGCCGCGAAACCGAGCAAGGCCCCGATGGTGGACAGGTCGGTTTCATCACCTCGCTGCGCTTCGGGGATGAGTTCCTCCACCACCACGAAGATCATGGCTCCGGCGGCGAACGAAAGGGCATACGGCAGGAGCGGCTTGACCAGCAAAACCAGAACGGAGCCCGCCACCCCGGCCAGCGGCTCCACCAACCCCGACAACTGCCCGTACCAGAACGATTTAATCCGGGAAAATCCCTCGCGCCGCAAAGGAATGGACACGGCGGCCCCTTCGGGAAAATTCTGCAGGCCGATGCCGAAGGCCAGGGCCATGGCGCTGCCCAGCGTCGCCGGCGTCCAGCTGCCGGCCAGCTGGCCAAAGGCGACCCCCACGGCCAGCCCCTCGGGTATATTGTGCAGGGTGATGGCCAGGATCAGCAGCGTGCTTCGCTGCCAGGATGTCTTGATCCCTTCCACATTATGGGAATCGAGCCCCATGTGCAGGTGGGGCAGGACCTTGTCGATGGCCAGCAAAAAAGCGCCGCCGCTCAGAAAACCGACCACGGCGGGAAGCCAGGGCGGGCCGCCGCCGGCCGCGGACATCTCGATGGCCGGCTTGAGCAGGGACCAATAGCTGGCCGCGATCATCACCCCGGCGGCGAAGCCCAGCATGGTGTTGAGTATCCTTTTTTTTATGGACTTGAAGAAGAACACCATGGCGGCGCCAAGGGCGGTAACCCCCCAGGTGAACAGCGTCGCCGCCAGCGCCAGAACAATCGGGCTTACTCCCTTCAGCCAAGATGCATCCATGCCGAGCTCCTGGCTTGATTATACTACGGTTTCAGGACCGGCATCCAGCCGCAGCGTTTCACGGCTTCTTTTTGTGATATCCCTTTGCGGCGAACGGTTGCAGCTTCTCCAGCCACATTTCTTCGAGCGTCCGCAGATCCCCGCCTGAATCGTGATCCGGATCTTCCTTGGGCGGAAGACGGTCCAGGATTTCAAAGGAGAACTTCTCCTGGCCCAAGCCGTTGAAATCGGCCTGCAGTTCCCTGTTCATGTGCAAATTGTTCTTGAGCTGGAATCTTTCACTGTTGATCTTGCCGTTCAGGTCGGCGCTCCGGCCGATGTAAATTTTACCGTTGACCAGGTTTTTTATCTGGTAGATCCCCATCAGTTGAACCGTTTGCCGGTAGAGTTCCTTAATCTTTTTTTTATCCGTCATTTTGCCCCTATCCGGATGATCTGCTAGCGGTGCGGTTCAACCCGCCGTCGGCTCCGATCGGCCGGGATGAATCCCACAGGTCGGTGCTCAGGTATTTCAATCCGGAATCGTTGAGCGTGGTAGCGATGGTTTTCCCGTGCAAAGGCCCCTGGAGAAGCTTGATGGCGGCGGCGATATTGGCGCCCGCGGAAAACCCGGAAAAAATTCCCTCCACTCTGGCCAATTGCCGGGCGCTGGCCATGGCTTCTTCATCGGCCACTTCAATAAAACCGTCGATGTATTCCGGTCGCAGATACTGCAGATCGGGCCTTGAATAGCCGCCGCCCTGGATGCGGTGATTGGGACGGCTGACAGCCTTTCCGGCCAGCACGGCGGCACCCTGCGGTTCGACGATATAGCATTGGATGGCCGGATCATGTTCCTTGAAAGCCGCCGCGCAGCCGGCAAAGGTGCCGCCGGTGCCGACGAAATCGCAAAAGCCCTGGATCGATCCGTTCGACTGTTTGAGAAACTCCGGCCCCGTATGCAGGTAATGAGCCCGGAAATTGCCCTGCAAACGAAACTGGTCGGCGCGAAACGCGTTTCGTTCCTTCTGCAATTCCCGGGTTCGCATTTCGACAAGTTCAAGATCACCGCCGGAGACTCGGCCCGGAGCGGAACCGGGCAATTGTTCCACCAGGACGACTTCGGCGCCCAAAGCGGCCATCATGCGGGATCTTTCCAGGGAATTTCCCTTGGACATCACGGCTACGAAAGGATAGCCCTTCACGCCGCAGACGATGGCCAGCCCCGTACCCGTATTGCCGCTGGTCAGCTCAATGACGGTCTGCCCGGGCCGGAGTTCGCCGTTCTTTTCCGCGTCCTCGATGATCTGGCGGGCGATCCTGTCTTTTTTGGAAAATCCGGGATTCAAATACTCGAGTTTGGCCAGGATCCTGCCATTCAGGCCTTTGACCAACCTGCCCAATTCAACCAGAGGCGTGGCGCCAATGGCTTCGATGACCGAAGGGAGAAGAAGGGTGTCTCTGCTCATCCGGACCATTATAGCGGCGGATCGTTTGTTTGTCCAGAAAGAGGCGGCCTAGCTACCCTGTTTTGTGTACAATCCATACATTCGGCTCGAGATATTTCCCGATGTTTTTCCGCT
>Ga0209262_10000478_pt1 | contig 18053 bp, 18 predicted proteins | sample Lowcelwee11metaG_FD_187171 | JGI IMG/M metagenome (GOLD analysis project Ga0209262, IMG submission 187171) | Freshwater pond sediment microbial communities from the University of Edinburgh, under environmental carbon perturbations - Low... | ecosystem: Environmental > Aquatic > Freshwater >...
TTAGTGGGACTTGAGAAAAAATCAAGCCCAAATATAACCTAAACTTGCTTTATAAACACGAAATACGTCAATATTTTGACTCAACCAGTTAAAAAAACGATAAGAAACAGCAGTACGAAACGCTTCTAACGCCTCAACGAAAGTGTTTAATGGTTGATTCGCCCAACGCCTTCTCAAACCACCTGTTAAACGATGCCATTGGATAAATGTATAAGCACAAAATACCAAGATAAAATGTTTCATTAAACTTGTTTTGTCTCGCAGTTGATATTCTGATAGACCTAACCAGCCTTTGATTTCTCTATAAAATACTTCTATCCAATTTCTTTGACTATAAGTCTTTACTATCCATTCTGCTGTCACTTGATAGCCTGTTTCATTGGTAATTAAATAATCAATATCTGTCGCTTCTGCAAAACTTTTAGCATTCATGACGATAGCTATCGTTTTTAGTCCTGACATGGTTGATAATTCAATTTCTACCGTAGCTACCCAGACTTTTTTGGCTTTGCTACTTAATAACTCTATTTCGACAAACTTACTGCTGGGTAATGATTCTGCTACTTCGTCTATTCTCCTATTTTCACTCTTTTTACCATTTTTTAATACTTTCACATTCCGATTTTTGGCGATACCTCCTATATATTTTAGTTCTCTTTTTTCTAAATCCTTGAGAAAATTACTATTGTTTCCGTACCCCCCATCCATTAGTATTATTCCTGGCTTTTCTCCTCTTGCTATCTGTTTATCTATCAACGTTATTGCTATCTCTGTTTTTTTCTTAAATAATGGGTCTTTTTCTCCTTCTGCAAATGATTCTGCTTTTTTATATAATTCTATATCTAACGGCCAACTTCTTACCCCATCGTATATGTGGCTTGTTACCACTACATTGCCGTTATCTGTTTTGCCTATTTGTCCGATATATTGTCGTCCTACTCCATCTGTGAAATTTCCACTTTTTCTATGTCCTGAATCATCTACTATTAAGGCACTTTTTTTGCTTATTTTTGTTTGGCGACATTCTGATACTATTTTCAGTCGGCGATTATTCAGGCTATCCTCAGACCACGGAGATTTCGTGATAAAATGGTGTAATCCATTATATTCTACTCCCAAGGCATTATTTGACATCTGTGAGACGTTTTTTCTCTCACTTTCTCCTAATAATCCTCCTAAATAATTTCTTAACTCTCGTTTTTGAGCTTGGGTTTTCATTTCTAGGTCTAGCTTTTTACACCAATTCTCAAAACAGGGGGGCATTGCTGATGGCGTTGTTTCTTTCATCTGACGTAATCTTTATACTATATAAATATTATGCTCTATTTTAGTTCACTTTTATGCTTAAGTCCCGTTAGGGGAAGCCAAAAGTTTAACCGCAAATATTACTAGTGCTGCTCAAATTCCCGGTGCAAAATATCATAGTCTTTGGTTAGGTTTATCACCAGTAATTGATCGGACCATTAGTGATGGTGATATATTCTATCAGGCAACCGGACCGCAATCAGTCATCCGTAGTGGTGGTGAAGGTGGAGCTAGTAGTAATACTTCCTTTGTTTCTAGCGTTAATCAAGAAGTATTCTCAACGGAAAATATCGAGAATTTTTATACACAAGTTTATTTGAATTTTCTCCGACAAGATGTTAACTTTGTGCAATCAAGTATTTATCAAGAAAAAACCCGCTATTATCCTCACCTGAGTTTTACTGGTAATAGAACGGGCCCCGATGACCTATTGCGTTATTATAGCGGCGTGATCTTTTCTGAAAAAACCATGGCTTATGCCGGCGTAGATTATACAAAAAATACTATTACCGGTTGGAATCTACAAACCGGAGCAGTTGGTTATATTAACCCAGACCGGGATTATTATAGTCAAATTTGGGCAAGGTTAGGAAAAAAAATTAATATTAATGCAAATAGTCATATTAACTTGAGTGGTGGTGTCACCTATGCCCTGGATCAACCGCAGGAAATAGATGATATTTATAGTCAATCCCAAGCCAGTGAAATATTCCTACGTTCTCATCTGAAATGGGGTATTTTTTCGGTGGGAGCGGTTTATTATTTTGGTGATATTCTACCTAATTCCTATGATGATCGATTAGCGATTGATTTCAGTATTCGTCCGATTAATAACCTAGAATTTTCTGCCTATTTTGCCCCAATTGATAAAACTTCTAGTCGTTCTCTGTAGGGATTAGGTATTAACTGGCAATTACAAAATGAATATAATAGCCCTACCCTCTCTTTATCTTGGCAAAATCAAGAATATGATTATGGTCAGGATGCTTTTGGTAATGATTTATTAGTCACAGATAATGTTTTAAGTATATTCTTACGTTTTGGTTCGCCCCTTAATCCTTTCGGACGTTAATATAAAAAACAATAATCCCGCAGGGGCGGGTTTCTCAACAATTAAATTATTTTGGGTTTCGTGCCTCAACCCGACCTACTATTAATTAATATTAACTTTCAAGGATATAAAACCTGACCTGTATGAGCATCAAAAATAAAAATATGATTAAAATCTAACTTAATACTCAAACGTTCCTGCGGTTTCAATCTCATACCTGGTTCCGCCATAAATTGAATCGGCGTAGTTTGCAGAACTTGCCCCTTATCCAACACATTCGCCCTCACTAATATTTCTCGCCCTAAAGGTTCCACCACATTCACTAATACTTCTAAAGGAGCAGTTTCCAAAGCCCATAAATCTCCATCTAAAACATCCGGTTCCTTACTTAAATTTTCTAAATTATTAATTTGAATATGCTCCGGTCGGATCCCTAAATCAAAAATTTTACCAGCCTGCGGTTGTAACTTTTCCCTGACTACCGGCGGACAACTGAGAGATTGTTCACCTAACCAAAATAAAGAATTATTATAAACTACAGGTAAAATATTCATAGGTGGATTACCTAAAAAAGTTGCTACCATTTTATTCGCCGGTCTCGCATAAATTCTCTGCGGTTCCCCTAGCTGCTGAATATTACCGCCACTTAATACTACTATTTGATCCGCTAAAGTCATTGCTTCCACTTGATCATGGGTAACATAAATAGTGGTAATACCTAAGCGTTGATGCAGTTGTTTTAATTCTGCCCTGGTATCATCCCGCAACTGAGCATCTAAATTTGATAAGGGTTCATCTAATAAAAATACTTGCGGTTCCCGGGCGATCGCCCTGCCTAATGCTACCCGTTGCTGTTGCCCACCGGATAACTGTTTCGGCTTACGATTTAATAAATGTTCTATGGCTAAAGATTGGGCAACCTGTTGTACCCGTTCCCGAATTTTTTCCTTACCGACTCCCCGCATCTTTAAACCAAAAGCTAAATTTTCTGCCACCGTAAAATGGGGATAAAGAGCGTAATTTTGAAAAACCATTGCCACATCTCTTTGTTTCGCCGGTAAATCATTAACAATCTGATCACCAATATAAATATTGCCACTCGTTGCCGTTTCTAAACCGGCTATGGTTCTCATAATAGTTGATTTACCACAGCCCGACGGTCCGACTAATACACAAAACTGCCCATCTGCTATTTTTAAATTAATATCGGCGATCGCTGTGACATTTTCATAGCGTTTGACAACATTTTCTAATGCAACTTTTGCCATAGTAATTAATATTCTTTGTCTGATTTGCTATTTTTTGCCACTAAATATTCTAACTTTGTCACCACCCGATCTAATTCATCGACTAAAGGGTCAGATTCTACCTGGCGAAAGGCTGTCACTAATGAGCGATAATACCAGAGAGTTCCCTCTTTGCCACCATGAAATTTTTGCCAAACTTCCTCACCGTATATCCGATAATCTTTCAAAATTGACCAAGCATTATGTAATTTATCGGCTGCCGAAACTAAACGGACGGAAGCAGAAGCGGTAGCAACATGATTAATATATTCTTCCTTGCGGGCTTGCCAGGGCGGTTTCGGCGTAATATCAGAATCCGTACAGCCATCCACAATCGCCGCTACATTTTCACCAAATTTTTGTCTAATTATTTCCCTAGTAGCTGGACCGCCCTGATCTTCCACCGCATCATGTAATAAAGCTGCGATCGCTTCATCCTCATTACCACCGTATTCTAAAACGACACTGGCCACTGTTAACAAATGGGAAATATAGGGGACTTTTCCCCCTTTTCTTGTTTGGGTAGCGTGTAATTCCGTCGCATAGACTAAGGCCTCGGTAAAACGATTTGACAACATATAATTAATCAGTACCCACCATAACGGGAGAAAATTTAATTTTGTTTTTTCTATTAATGATAACTTAAAATAGGCAAATGAGATTTTTTTCTGAGCTGAGTCAAGTTTGCTAAATTTCTTTTGATTAATAATATATTAAGGCCAATAAATTTTATGGGTACATGGCAGTGTGTAAAAAATTGTGGTGCGTGTTGTTATTTGCAACCGTCGGAACGCCCAGATTTAGATGAATATTTATCACCGTCTGAGTTAGAACAATACATGGGTATGGTGGGGGCTGACGGTTGGTGTATTAATTATGATGCACTGAAGCGGGAATGCACTATTTATGACGATCGCCCCCGTTTTTGTCGGGTACAGGGTGATATTTTTGCTGAAATGTTTGGGATTGAGGCGACTGATGTAAATGATTTTGCCATTGATTGTTGTTTACAGCATATTGGTGATATGTATGGAGAAGATAGTCAGGAAATGGGAAATTTTGCTCAAGCTGTTGGTCTTGATGATGAGTAGGTTGGGTTAGGAACGTAACCCAACATAATTTATATTGTAGGTTGGGTTAAGGCACACAAACAAACCTACTAACCTACCAAATTGTTGTGACAAAAGGATAATTAAGAATTTTTGCATCACAGGTAATAATTGGTATTTGATAACGACGTGCGATCGCTACCAAAATCCTATCAGCCGGGTCTTTGTGAAAAACATCTGGTAGTTGTGTACTAGCTATTGCATCTATTGGAGATAAATTTTCTATAACTATACCTGAATGATCTTTAGCTAACTCATACCATTGATCAATTGGTAAAGGTAAGGTCAATTTACCTATACTTGATTTAACAGCTATCTCCCAAATAGAAATAGCTGAAACTAGCAAACCATTTTGAGGTTCTGCTTTGGCAATTGCTATTTGTGCTGATGCTGATAATTGTTCAGGATTATGAAGTAACCATAACCAAATATGAGTATCAAGTAAAATCATTCTGCTAAGGCTTCCCATAGTTCAGGCATTGGTTCATCAAAATCAGAAGCAATAGTAATAGGTTTTCCTCTTAAGGGATAATTTTTTTCTGTCATAGATTTATTGTCACAAGGGACAATTTTGGCAATAGCTAGGCCATTAGAAATAATTACAACTTCAGATTGACTAGTTGTAACTTCTTCAATAATTGCATTGAGAGAAAGATTACTATCTTGAATATTGAGGTACTTCATTAAGTTTTTAATTTACGATCTACTTGCTATATAATAACACTAGCTTAATTAACTTAAGCAAAAATTCAGACAAAAATAAATTAAATTATTTACAAAACTATGAGTACAGAACTATTACCAGAATTACAAACAGAAGTAGAACAGCGGCGGAATTTTGCGATTATTTCTCACCCCGACGCAGGCAAAACTACCCTCACAGAAAAATTATTATTATACGGAGGAGCCATACAGGAAGCCGGCGTAGTGAAAGCCAGAAGAAGCCAACGCCACGCCACTTCCGACTGGATGGCAATGGAACAACAACGGGGGATTTCTATTACTTCTACTGTCTTGCAATTTAATTATGATCACTGTCAAATTAATTTATTAGATACCCCTGGACACCAAGATTTTAGTGAGGATACTTACCGCACCTTAGCGGCGGCTGATAATGCTGTCATGTTAGAAGATGCTGCCAAAGGTTTAGAACCGCAAACCCGTAAACTATTTGAAGTTTGTAAGATGCGTTCTTTACCGATTTTTACTTTTATTAATAAAATGGATCGCCCCTGTCGGGAACCTTTAGAATTATTAGATGAAATTGAAAAAGAATTAGGTTTACAAACCTATGCAGTGAATTGGCCGATTGGTAGTGGCGATCGCTTCCGGGGAGTTTATGATCGGCATACGCAAAAAGTTCATTTATTCCAACGCAGTGAACACGGGGCGAAGGAAGCAATTACCACCGTATTAGATATTGATGATCCGCAGCTAGAATCTTTGTTATCGCCAGAATTATTTGCCCAGTTAAAAGAAGATATTGAATTATTAGGGGAATTGGGTTCAGACCTAGATTTAGAAGCAGTACACGCAGGGCAGATGACTCCTGTATTTTTTGGTAGTGCCATGAATAATTTTGGGGTGAAGTTATTTTTAGATACTTTTCTTAAATATGCTTTAAAACCTGTAGCCTATCGCAGTAGTTTAGGGGAAATGGCTCCCACCTATCCTGATTTTACGGGCTTTGTCTTTAAACTTCAGGCAAATATGGATCCAAAACATCGGGATCGGATCGCTTTTATTCGGGTTTGTACGGGCAAATTTGAAAAAGATATGATAGTCAATCACGCTCGCAGTGGGAAAAGTGTACGTTTATCCCGACCGCAAAAATTATTTGCTCAGGAGCGAGAATCAATTGAAACTGCTTATGCTGGTGATGTGATTGGTCTGAATAATCCGGGAGTATTTGCCATTGGTGATACGATTTATGTCGGTCAAAAATTAGAATATGAAGGCATCCCCTGTTTTTCGCCTGAACTCTTTGCCTATTTACGTAACCCGAATCCCTCTAAATTTAAACAATTTAGGAAAGGTGTCTCAGAATTACGAGAAGAGGGGGCAGTGCAGATCATGTATTCTGTGGATGAAGCCCGCCGGGACCCAATATTAGCGGTAGTCGGACAATTACAATTTGAGGTAGTACAGTTTCGGCTGTTAAATGAATACGGTGTGGAAACAAATTTAGATGTTTTGCCTTTCAGTGTGGCTCGTTGGGTGGCAGGTGGTTGGCCGGCTTTACAAAAGGTTGGCAGATTATTTAATACGGTGACGGTGAAAGATAGTTGGGGGCGACCAGTTTTACTATTTAGAAATGAGTGGAATTGTGATCAGGTGATGGGTGAACATCCTGAACTTGAGTTAAAAAGTATTGCGCCGGTGGTGTCGGGTATGGAACCGACTGAAATTTAATTATTAAATTTAATTATTGATAATAAATTTTTCCCAAGAGTAGTAGGGGCAATTCATGAATTGCCCCACGGTCGGATAAGCCAGAGAGAAACGACTTACATTGTTTCTAATATTCCATAAAAAATTTGATAATATCATGACAACAACTGCCCGTGCCGGCTATACCCTGCCTGTTTTTGCTTGTGCTAGTGCGATCGCTTCTTTACTAAAAGTAATAGAGAATAATAGTGATCTATCAACCGTTAATGTTGATTTAATCGAACCACCTGAAATAGCCGAAATTGCGATCGCCCAAATTGCCCAATTAAAGAGTAATACAGCTTTAGCCGTCACCTATTCTGATCCAGGTGATAATATTGATCTGACTAGGAATACTCCTATTTGGGCAATGGTGGAATTATTAGATAATTGCCAAGCAAATCAAGAGCAAATTACTATTCTAGGTGGTGAAGGGATTGGGCGAAATGAACAAACTGGATCCGTCGCTATTTATAACTATGCGGAAAAATTAATTAAACATAACTTACAAAATATCTTACAAAATAACTTATCAGCCGATCAAATAATTCAGGTGACAATTATTTTACCCTTTGGTAAAAAATTAGCCGAACGTACTTCTAATCAGGCTTTTGGTATTATTGAAGGATTATCACTATTAGGCACAAGTGGTATTTCTCAACCCTTAAGTTCACCCGGACAATTAGCAGATTATTGTCAACAGTTAGAAAATAAAGCAGAGAAATTTAATACATTAGTTTTTTGTATCGGGGAAAATGGTTTAAATTTAGCTAACCAATTAGGGATTCCGGCAGAACGTTTAGTGAAAACTGCTAATTGGTTAGGTCCCATGTTAGTGACAGCAGGAATGGTAGGAATAAAATCCTTATTATTATTTGGCTATCATGGCAAATTAATTAAATTAGCTGGTGGTATTTTTCATACCCATCATTTTTTAGCCGATGGTCGTTTAGCCATTCTCACCGCCCATGCAGCCAATTTAGGATTACCTCAGCCCCTCATCCAAGAGATTTTTACTAGTACCACCACAGAACAGGCCCTACAATATTTAATCAATTGGGACCGTCTGCAAAATACTGATTGGGCAAATATTTTATACCGGGCGATCGCCCTGACCATAGATGAAAAAAGTCAGGCTTATATTCAGCAACATAGTCAAGTCACAGTCAAGGTGGGATCAATATTATTCAATCGGCAGCGCCAAATCATTGGAAAAAGTGAGCATGGGGCTGAAATATTCCAGCAGTTAATTCATAGTTAATTCAATAAAAAAGTTAAAATAATCTTAAAATCTCTGGAGTCAAGTCACTAATTGACTTATACTCAAGGGCAACTGTAAACAATCTATTTATTTAATGATTGCTATAGCAGTTTTCATTTTAGGGTAGTAGGGGCAATTCATGAATTGCCCCTACGGTCGGTTAATCAACAGATGCTTGTATGCCGATAGCCTAAAATTAGCTAAAAATTAGCTATATATGTTTATTTTTGATAATCTAAGGAAAATCTATAATCTATGACGGGTCAAACTACACTGGAAAAAAATGCAACGGCAGCAGAGAAAAAACCAGATCAACAAATGATCGCTATTCTTGACTTTGGTTCCCAATATTCTGAATTAATCGCCCGCCGTATTCGGGAAACCCAAGTTTATTCAGAAGTGCTTTCCTATCGAATTACAGCGGAAAAATTACGAGAAATTAATCCGAAAGGTATTATTCTATCGGGCGGTCCTAGTTCTGTTTATGATCAAGGCGCTCCCCATTGCGATCCGGCTATTTGGGATTTAGGTGTGCCAGTTTTAGGTGTCTGTTATGGGATGCAGTTAATGGTGCAACAGTTGGGCGGTAAGGTGGAACGGGCAACCAGAGCAGAATACGGTAAAGCCTCACTAGTTATAGATGATCCGACAGATTTATTAACTAATGTGGAAGATGGTTCCACCATGTGGATGAGTCATGCTGATTCTGTACAAACTTTACCCGCCGGTTTTTCTCTCCTCGCCCATACTAATAATACTGATATGGCTGCGATCGCCCATCATGCCAGAAAATTATACGGCACGCAATTTCACCCGGAAGTAGTACATTCAGTTTGTGGTCAGGCGTTAATTAGAAATTTTGTTTATCATATTTGTCAATGTCAACCCACCTGGACGACGGAAGCCGTAGTAGAACAAGCGGTGCGTAATATTCGGGAGCAGGTAGGCGAGAAACGGGTTTTATTAGCTCTCTCAGGTGGTGTAGATTCTTCTACCCTAGCTTTTTTATTACATCGGGCAATTGGTGATCAATTAACTTGTATGTTTATTGATCAAGGATTTATGCGCAAATATGAACCAGAAACTTTGGTAAAAATATTTCACGAACAATTCCATATTGATGTAGCTTATGTCAATGCGCGCGATCGCTTTTTAGCTAAGTTAGAAGGTATTACGGATCCAGAAGAAAAACGCAAAATTATTGGGCATGAGTTTATTCGGGTATTTGAAGAAGAATCAGCCCGCTTAGGACCTTTTGATTATTTAGCTCAAGGTACGCTTTACCCCGATGTAATTGAGTCAGCCGATACGAATATTGATCCAAAAAGTGGCGAAAGAGTAGCAGTAAAAATTAAGAGTCACCATAATGTTGGTGGTTTACCGAAAGACCTACAATTTAAGTTAGTGGAACCTTTACGCAAACTTTTTAAAGATGAAGTACGTAAATTAGCGAGGGCAATTAATTTACCGGAGGAAATTGTACAAAGACATCCTTTTCCTGGTCCTGGTTTAGCGATTCGCATATTAGGGGAAGTGACGAAAGAAAATCTTAATATTCTGCGGGATGCTGATTTTGTTGTGCGGGATGAAATTAAAAAACGGGGGATTTATAATGATTTCTGGCAAGCCTTTGCTGTATTATTACCAATTCGTAGTGTGGGCGTAATGGGCGATCAACGTACGTACGCTTATCCCATTGTCTTACGTTGTGTCAGCAGTGAAGATGGGATGACAGCCGACTGGTCAAGGGTTGATTATGATGTATTAGAAGGAATTTCTAACCGGATTGTTAATGAAGTAAAAGGAGTGAATCGGGTAGTTTATGATATTACATCAAAACCGCCTGGAACTATTGAGTGGGAATAGTTATTAACATATAGTTAAGTTGTTATAGCAACTTTTAATAATTTCTTGATCAATAAAGAATTGCATAGGGGCGAACGGTTGTTCGCCCTGAGACTTTTTATGGTAAACAGAGGTTATTTACCTCAGAAAAAATATTTCTAATGCTATACTAACAAAAACTTTTGCGGATGAATCTGATGCTGGAAAATATTAATGCCATTATTGCCACAGTAACTTTTCTCAGTGTGATTTTAGTAATCATGTTAGAAAAGTTGCATTTAACTATAGCAGCAATGCTAGGGACACTAATTCTAGTTTTTACCCATGTGCTGACTTTAAAAGAAGCCGTTGGTTATATTAGTAATAATTATGGTACATTATCTCTCTTTTTTGGTGTCATGGTATTAGTGCGAGCCTTTGCTCCCACTAAAATTTTTGATTATTTAGCCACTAAAATTATTTTATTAGCAAAAGGGGAAGGAAAATTATTACTTTTAGGCATAGTGGCTATTACCACACCTATTTGTGCCGTTTTACCTAATGCTACAACTGTCATGTTATTAGCCCCCTTAATACCCCCCTTAGCGACTGATTTAGGCATTGATTTTGTACCATTACTAATTCTTATGGTATTTGTTGCTAATAGCTCAGGATTATTAACTTTAGTCGGTGATCCTGCTACCTACATCGTAGGTGATGCTATTAATATGACTTTTACAGAATATTTAGTCAAATTAAGTTTGGGCGGGGCGATCGCCGTAGCCACTATTGTGGTGATTTTACCTTGGCTATTCAAAGATATTTGGCAAGTAAAATTTGAACATTTAGAAAATTTACCCCACCCTGATATTAATCATCCCCGAATGTTAATGTTTGGTGGTTTAATAGTTGCTTTTGTTTTAACATTTTTTGTGATTGGAGAAAACTTACCTATTCCTATTACTCCTGCAGCTGTAGCATTATTAGGAGCAACTTTAGCATTATTATTAGCCCATCATAGTCATATTGATACAGTGCATAATATTTTACGTGACGTAGATTGGAGTACGTTAATATTTTTTATGTCAACCTTTGTTTTAATTGGTGCTTTAGAAAAAACAGGTGTAATAGCTGGCTTATCAGGAGGATTAGCGATCATTTTGGGCAAAAATATTACTCTTGGTGCGATCGTTTTAATTTTCTTTGTCGGTTTAGTATCAAGTGTAGTACCTAATATTCCCCTTGTTTCTGCCATGGTTCCTCTGCTCAAACAATATTTAGTAAATGTCGGCATGACTAGCCCAGAAACTTTAAGTTCTAGTTTTACTGGTCAATTTCCGCCAGAAGTATTACCCTTATTTTATGCCATGATGTATGGAGCAACACTAGGCGGTAATGGTACTTTAGTGGGAGCGTCCGCTAATATTGTGGCTGCTGGTATTTCTGAGCAACATGGTCAACGCATATCATTTCATACTTTTTTACGTTATGGATTTCCAGTCATGGTCATTCAACTATTAGTAATAAGTTTATACGTTGGTATTTTTCTGTTGTTCTAATGACAAAAATGTAATTTTTTATTGATTCTCAAATAGTAGGGATAATTGAATTAATTATTCCTACTGAATTTTTTTACAAAATTAAAGTATTATCAGGTTCTGCTAATATTAGACCAACTTTCACCTCTGCCTCCGTTGCATCTGCTACCAGGGCTATTAAATCCTCCGCTACATAAATAGCCGTACCATTCACCCCGAAGCCAGTAGGAATCGGTGCTAATACCACACCAGCACCACCATAAACCACTATTCTATCTTGATTATCAACATAGTCATTAATCACTGCATAATCATTTAAACCACCGCTACCATAAAAACTAGTATTAGTATTACCTAGAATAAAACGATCCTGCCCATTACCACCAGTTAAAAAATCAATTTCATTACTACCAGAACCCCGACCAGCCGCTAATAATAGATCATTACCATCACCGCCAAATAAAGTATCATTCCCCAAATCACCACTCATACTATCATCACCCGCATCACCCCTTAAAAGATCATTTTCCCGACCGCCAAAAATTAGATCATTATCGGCACCACCTTCTATTTGATCATTACCCAAATCACCCCGCAGAGAATCATTACCTAAATTGCCAATAATAAAATCAAAACCCTTACCACCAAAAATCTGATCATTACCTAAATTACCATTAATTGTATCGTTATCCTCATTACCAAATAGCACATCATCTTCTGATTCACCATCAATAAAATCACTGGCGACATTGCCATAAATAGTATCGTTACCAACCCCGCCATACAGAGAATCTAAACCTTCATTGCCAAAAATCGTATCATTACCCGTATCGCCTAAAACGGAATCACTACCTTGATTGCCAAATAAACTATCATCGCCATCAAAACCACTAATTGTATCATTGCCACCTAAACCAAAAATTGTATCAAGTCCTGCCGTCCCTTGAATAAACTCCGGTAAATTTGAACCTAATAGGGAACCCGGCGGAAATTGATCTGTGGGTGGTTGGGGGGGAGTGGGTGGCAATTCACCTAATACACTGGCATTATTAACCAGAAAATTTCCCTGTTGAATATTAACGAAACCTTCTACTATTATTTCATCATTCGGTTTTAAGCCTAAAGCATTAGTATTGTATTCGTCTAATAAATCTACTAAATAAATTTGCCAATTACTAGTATTTAAAACAAATTCATCGTCATCAATAATAAAACCAACTGCTCCTGCCACAGTGGTTAAACCTAATACGGGCGGTAAGGGTGGGAAATTTTCATCAACAAATACACTATTATATAAAGTTAAACGATTGTAGTCACCATAATCAGGAAAACCATTAATTGTCACCCTGGCTCCCGCTTCTAAGCCTAGTTCATTAATATTAATTTGATTAATTAAATTTATATAAAATAGTTGACCGTTATCCGCCGTCAGGGCAAAGGTATTGCTACTGGTTATGCCGTAAATAGTGCCAGTCAGTTGCACTATTCTAATATTGTTATTAGTATTTTGTAGATCAGTATTTGTGGCGTTATCAATATTATTAATTAGATCATCTTCAGTAGTCACCTGACTACCTCTGAGCATACCTGTATTAGTTAAAATATCTGTATTAATATCTTGATTAGCATCTTGAAAATCAACTGGTTGTAGTGGTAGATTCATTTAAACTTTTCCTGTAAACTTTTCCTGAAATTGTATTGATGTTTAAAATTATTAATATTAAATAAACTATTAAATAAATTATGATATTAACTACTAACCCCCCTTTTTCAATAATTGTTTCACCGTAGTTAATAGTTCACGAGGCTGAAAAGGTTTAGAAATATAAGCATTTGCCCCCTGCCGAATCCCCCAATAACGATCAAATTCTTCATTTTTAATCGAACAAAAAATTATTGGCAAATTTTGAGTTACAGGGTTAGAACGAATCCGACGACACACTTCATAACCATTAATACCTGGCATAACAATATCAAGAATCACTAGATCGGGACAGTGTGCTTCCACCTGTGACAAAGCATCAGCACCATCGGCTGCCACCATAACTTTTAAACCGCTGCCTTTTAGTAGATCAGAAATCATCTCCCGATGGGATAGTTGATCATCTACAACTAACACTGTACTCATAAACTCCTGTCATTTAATTTTTAATTGATATGTCTTAACCAGCAGAACGGGGTACACCTAAAGTAGTAATATAAACCACCGCTTCATCTGTGGGAATACCTAGCACCTCATTCACATGATTATCAAAAAAACCACCGATCCCACTAGCTCCTAAACCGAGATGAATGGCCCCTAAATTGAGTTTTTGTCCGAGATGTCCGGCATCAAAGTGCAAATAACGATAAACCCGATCACCATATTGATTGACTGCTTTCGTTAAATCTGCCGTATGAAAAATAATCGCCGCCGCATCACGGCCCAAATCCTGTCCGAGACATAAATAATGTAATTCCCGTTGAAAATTTTTGAAGCGCATTTGTCGCAATTCTTGGGCAACCGGCGAGTAATAATAACAACCTGCTTCTAAACTATCCACTGCTAATACGGCCACAAAAGTGGAAATAAGACTGAGATCAAAATAATCTGGATCCACATCTAACCCCTGTTGCACATAATGTTCAGGATGATAGGTGAAATCTAATATAGTATTCAACTCCTCTAAATTAATCGAGTCGCCGGTATAGGCACGGGTAGATCGACGCTTCAGGATAGTATTTTCTAAACCTGCTAAATTTTTTCCCCAATCAAGGGGGGTGGCAAAAGTAGAAATTTTGTGACAGAAAGGAAAATTATATTTATCAAAGATTGCTTGATTATTTTGTTCGCTATCTGCTGGGTGGGATAAATGCCAACCCTGTACGCCAGATGTATCCGTATCTAATTTCGTAGCATTATGTAAATAATTTAATAATTGTCCATCAGGAATCTGCGGATAATCGGTTTCTAACGACGATGGTAAAGCTGATCGCCAGCGGGGTAAATTTTCCTCCGCTTCTAATAAATCCGCTAAGGCAACCAGGGCGATCGTCGCTTCCTGCGATTCATTCAGATATAACATCTGGTTGATTTTGTCATCATGAAAACCACCGATTAAATGGGGACGATAGTTATTCATGGCCGCCGCTAATTCTAAGTTACCGAGAATGTGACCACTATCTAAAAATATCCGCCGATAAGCCCGATCTTGATAACGCCAAGCCGAACGAAAAAATATTGAGGTCAGGGCGATCGCTAGGTGAGTATTTTCCCAAACCGGATGCCAAAAACAACCTTCCTGTAGGGCCGGCCACACCCGACTATCCCAAAATTGTAAAAGGGAGTGAGTTTTGGCCTGATAATTATAAATACCTTGAGGTAATAAAGGTGTTCCCCTGGAAATCACATATATTTCAGCGGGATAAAGTGCGCCAGCGGAAGGAGCCGCCCGCAAATAGTGGTCGCCCATCATGGTGGGAATACGAGCAGTCAGGCCATAGGTATTTAATAATAAACGGGACAATCTATGTCCGACTTGAAATAATTCGTTATTGCTGGCAGTTTGGGAATCTGGGTGCAAATAGTATTGCAGGTCAATTACCGTGCCTAATTTATATTCTTTAAAAGATGACGGCTGTTGACTCCAATCTAATTGATGCCCCTTACCCTCAATAGTTTGGGGATCATATTTTGTCCGTTCATGATAGTGCTGGGCGATAGATAGTTTGATGTCTGGCATATTATTTCCATATTTATATAACTTTAACTAAAGTTAATGATTAGAAAAACTAGTGTAAATAGTAAAAATTTATCTCTATATTGACTAAAATACTTATTTTTCAGGACTATTGCCTGTGCCATGCCGATTATAAATGCAGATATATTTGATAAATTCTATAAATCTTAAAGAAACTATTAAGAATTATAAACCTGATGGGATTCTTGTCATAACATCATTGACCAGAGGTTAAGTATTTATACTTGACCATTGGCGAACTCAATTGACATAAATAGCTTGAAGGTAGTTAATCACTATTAATAATGAAAAAAGTTAGTAAGCAGGAAATCATCAATAAATATACTAAAGGTGAACGGCGTTTTGTAACAATTGATTTAAGTGAAGTTGACCTTTTTGAGGTGGATTTAACGGGTATTGATCTGACGGATAGTAATTTAGAAAAGGTTTATTTGCCTTATGCCAATTTGAGTCAATCTTTTTTGGTGCGGGTTAATTTCAGAGCTGCTGAGATGGGTGATATTAATCTTTATTATTGTGATTTGGCAGAGGCAGATTTAACGGGGGCAAATTTGGCAAGGGCGAATTTGAGAAATGCGAATTTACAAGGCGCGAATTTACTGGGGGCTAATTTACAGGGAGTTGATTTATATAATGCTAATTTGACGGGGGCTAATTTAGAGAATGTGAATTTACAGGGGGCAAATATGGAAAAGGCTATTTTAAATCAGACTATTTTGAAGGCAGCTAATTTATATCGTTGTCGTTGTGTTAATTTATCTCAGGCTATTTGCGATCGCACGACTATCGGACCGGAGGGTTATTAAGGTTAATAGTTAAATTATTAATAGGGCAATTCATGAATTGCCCCACACTCAAGATTTATTTGCAAGGAATAATCTTAGGATTCTAAATATTTTTGATAACCTAAATCCTGTAATTTTGCTTGTTTATCTAATACTGATTGGGTGAGATTCTGCCGATAATTCTGCACTTTTTCTAATAATTCTGGTTGGTGGGTAGCTAATATTTGTACGGCTAATAACCCAGCATTTTTCGCATTACCAATAGCGACAGTAGCAACAGGAATACCAGCCGGCATTTGCACAATAGAATAAAGGGAATCAACTCCTTGCAGGGTGCGGGTTGTCACGGGTACGCCGATCACTGGTAGAGGAGTTAAGGAGGCAACCATACCAGGTAAATGGGCTGCTCCACCTGCTCCAGCAATAATCACTTTTAAGCCTCTGGTGTGGGCGGTTTGGGCGTATTCAACCATGACTAAGGGGGTGCGATGGGCAGAAACAATCGCTACTTCATGGGGAATAGCAAATTCTTCACAAATGGCGATCGCTGCTTGCATGGTGGGTAAATCGGAATCGCTACCCATGATGATGCCAATTAGAGGATTATTCATAATCATAAAAATTTATTTCAGGTGGAAATATTATTGTGATATTACTTGCTCTTGGTGTCAACTAAACTATTGAGATCCTTGGCAATATTGCCCGCAACATCAGACCAATCACCTAAATTATTTTGGCGATATAATCGCATCGTGGGATACCAAGGCGAATCTTTTCTGGCTAATAACCAACGCCAATCACAATTAACTGATAATAATACCCAAACTGGTTTACCTAAAGCACCGGCTAAATGAATAACGGAGGTATCTACGCCAATCACTAAATCTAACTCTTGCATAATCTGTATCACCATAATTGTTAATATTATGACTGAGATTATGGATTTTAATATTATTCCTCTTTAATCACTCTAGGAAATTTTCACGAATTTCCGTAATTATAGCCAACGAAGAATCAAGGTTTGACCCCAGAATGACGAAAGAGAAATAACTTGCTTAATCAACGTAGGGGCAATTCGTGAATTGCCCCTACTGTTTTGGGATTTGTAGATTATTAGGGTTGTTATGATTCTAACTATGGTTTATTTTCATTATCCTTGTCAGCTTTTTTTAGCGATCGCTCTAATGATCTTATTTGAATTTCCCGCTTGCTGGCAGCCAATCGCTGGCGGTTAACACTTGATTCCAGTTTTTCAATTTTTTTCTTGTTATAATATTTCTGGTTTAATCTCTGATTGTGATGATTTAACCACGACCAAAATAAATTACCGGCATGATAGCAATAACTAGCAATTAACCCTAAAACTAAAAATACTACGGACTGTCTAAAATCAGCCCTATAATAATAGTAGTCGCTATTATCAAGTAATAAGTCAGCAGGGTTAGTTAAAAAGCCTAAAAAAAGCATGAATGGCAATATTAGGCACGTAACTAGAAAGGCATTCGCCCCCTCTATCAGGGCGAAGAGAAAATTATTTTTATATTGAAAAAACAGTGTACTGCGAGAGAACATTAGCCCGATGCCAAATAGCCAATAATATAGCAGCCGCCAAGTAAGTCAGGACAAAAATGAGATATGATGGGAAAAGAAAAAATATCATAAAAAAGAGAATAATAATGGCCAAGGCATATAGCTATGATTTACGAAAAAAGGTAATTGAAGCG
>Ga0209262_10000479_pt1 | contig 18038 bp, 16 predicted proteins | sample Lowcelwee11metaG_FD_187171 | JGI IMG/M metagenome (GOLD analysis project Ga0209262, IMG submission 187171) | Freshwater pond sediment microbial communities from the University of Edinburgh, under environmental carbon perturbations - Low... | ecosystem: Environmental > Aquatic > Freshwater >...
AGTAGTTGGGTCCGGACTGGTCGCGCAGCGAATTGCTGGTCTGTTCGGCCTGGGTATAGCGCGGGCGGCCGCTGTAAAGCTTGTTGTCGTAGGAGAGGTGAAACTCGGCCGAAGTGTTGCCGAACTGGGCGTTGAGCTTGCCGTAGCCGTGGGTCAGGACGATGGCGGCCTCTTCGCTGTTCATGGAGCGGCCGTGGATATCCTGCATGCTCCAGGCGCCGAAGAACCACAGGTTGTCTTTCTTGATCGGGCCGCCCAGGCTGGCGCCGTACTGGTTGAGGCGGTTGATGCCCGGCGTCACATAGTTGCTGATCGGCGGTGCTTCGGGGGCATCCTGCTTCATTTCCCAGGCCTTGTCCTCCACGTACAAATGAAAGTCGCCGCCCATGCGGTTGCCGCCGCGCTTGGAGACGAAGTTGATCTGCACGCCGCCGGTCTGGGCGGTGATGTCGGTGGCGCCGGTCGTGACCTGCAATTCCTCGAAGTTGTTGACGTCGAGGTACGAGGTCGAAGTGCCGACGGTGGCCAAAGAGCTGGTATCGATGCCATCGACGCTCCACTCGGTGTCGCCGTAGCTCGAGCCGCCGGCCTGCGGGTGTGACTGCTGGCCGGATTCGGAACCGCCGACATCGGCCGCGTCATTCATGACGCCGGGGGCCATGCTGATCACCGTCCAGGGATTGCGGGCGCTGGGCAATGACTGCAACGCTTCCTTGCTCACGTTCATGCCCACGGAAGTACGGCGGGTGTCCACGACATTGGCCTTGGCCGTGACCACCACCTCTTCCTTGATCATGGTCGTTTCCATGGGAATGGTCAGGGTGACGTTCCTGCCGGCCGAGAGGCGGATGCCCTTGCGGATGACGGTCTTGAATCCTTCCAAATCAAACCGCAGCTCGTAATTTCCCGGCAGAAGGCGCACGAAGCGGAAATTGCCTTCTTCCGAGGTCACCGCCGTTCTCGTGCCCAGCACGTCGGCGGTCAATGTGACCGCCACGCCGGGGATGGCCGAACCGTCCGGCAGGACCACGGTGCCGTAAATGTCGGCAGCGTCCTGCTGGGCGGAAATCATGCCACCGAGAAAAATGAGTGCACAGACCAGCCACAGCCATTTTTTCATGAATTCCTCCATTGGATTTTTATAAGAACAAGTTTTGTTGAGAACAAATGAAAATCGCCCGGCTTGCGCATACAGACAGTAATAGAATACTTATTTTCAAAAGTCAATGATGAAAATAAATTTTCTTTCTATTTTTAAACCGCAAGCCTGGCGGCCTTATGGCCTATTGACTGGAGGTCCATAATTGTGCTACTGGTTGGCTGGATGGCGGCGGCCGCCAAGAAGCGATACATGGAGGGTGAACGATGCGCACAAACAACGGCTCCGGGAAGAAAGGAAATGCCGGCCATGCCTGGCTGACGGTCTGCATCCTGGCCGCGGCAGTCTCCGCCCTGCCCGGCGCAGGGGAGAAAAAACTGACCTGGGACCAGAGCCGCTCCGTCACCAACCGGCGCATCCATGCGCCGCAGCCTTCCGGCACGGCGGACTGGGAAGCGCGTGTCACCCGCCTGCTGCGCGAGGAACCCGGGGATATCGTAATCACCTGCGTCGGCGACATGATCTTCAACGAGCAGATCAGCGGCCTGCGCGAGCCGGAACGCCGGCAGCTCCTGCGCATCATGCAGGAGGCCGACATCGCATACGGCAATCTCGAATTTTCCATCAACGAGCGTCCCGAGCTGCAGCGGACGTTTTACAATTTCCGCGCGCCGTTGGCTTTCGCCTGGGAAGTCGCCGCCATCGGCATCAACCTGGTGAGCCTGGCCAACAACCACGCCCTGGACTTCGGGCCCGAGGGGCTCGCGGAGTGCTTGAAGGCATTGGACCACGCCGGCATCACTCATGCCGGCGCCGGTCTGACCCTGGCCGCGGCGCACGAGCCGGGGACGAAGAGGACGCAGAGCCAGAAAACGAGCTTCGCCCTGCTCAACTATATGCGTTATTGGACGGAAAAGTACCGCAGCCGCGACGCCGGCGCTCCCAGCCTGGCCACCATCGACCCGGCGGAGATCCTGGTCGCCGGAGCCGCCGGCAAGGTCGAAGCGCTGGAGGGGCCGCTCGCCGGCGATATCCGGCGCATGGAAGACGATATCGTCCTGGCCAAGCGCCACAGCGACATCGTCATGGTCGCACTGCACAACCACGACGTCAGCCACCACCGCGCCTACGGCATCCAGGACACGACGCCGGCGAACGACCAGATCATGTACCGCCGGGCGATCGACGCCGGCGCCGACATGGTGATCGGCAGCGGGCCTCATGTCCTGCGCGCGATCGAATTTTACAAGGGCAAGCCCATCTTCTTCAGCTTGAGCAACTTCATATACCAGTACCGCACCCCGGACAAGATCCCGGTCGACCTGGTCCACCAGCGGGACGGCGAGATCGCGCGCCCGACGAACGTCTCCGTGTGGGACCGCCGCGACCTTCCCCAGACCTTCGAGGGCGTCATGGTGCGCCTGACCGTCAACAAAGAAACGCTCAGGCGCATCGAGCTCATCCCTTTCACTATCGATGACGAGGGGCCATTATACGGGGTGCCGCGCCTGGCCGGCGAACTCAGGGGCAAGGAGATCATCGACAACCTGCGCCGGCTTTCCCTGCCGGCCAATACGAAGATCGTCGCCAAGGGCTGGTATGCCGAGGTGGAATTCTGAATCTCTCCTTTGAACTTGCTTTATTAAGTTCAAAATATGCTAATATGGATTAAATGGTATATGCCGGATGGCTTTCTCCTCGCGAAAACCTGCGAAGAATCGCAACTAACAACGCTTCGGAACGGCTGGAAACGCAAGAATCTCCAGCAAACAGAGGCTTTTCGAGTTGGCATCGTTCTTGCTGTCGAATAATTGAGACGACAACAAGGAGGTTGCCAATGAAAATTTTTCGCGTGGTTTCCATTTTTACGGTGGGTGTGCTTTTCGCCGCCCTGGCGTTCGCAGCGACGGAGAAAGAGGAGTTGCCAACGGCGCCGCTGACGCAGCAATCCATCCTGCAGAGCTTCGGCTTCTTCGACGAGGATTGCGACGGTATCAATGACCTGGCGCGGGATTCCGACAATGACGGCATTCCCAATTGCCAGGACCCGGACTGGGTCCGTCCGCGGGACGGGGATGGTTTCCAGTCCAGGCACGGCAACATGCACAAGAATGCCAACAAGCAGAATGTTGCCGGCCCCCACAATTACAACAACAATTATCTTTGGAACAACAATTGGGCCATCAACAACCCGGACCTCTGCAACCCGACGACTTCGACCAACAGCCAGAGCCGCAACCGCCGCTCCAAAGGCAAGCATTGAGTGGAGATGATGACCGCCAACGACAAGAAAAGGAACAAAGGGTGGGCCCGGCTCGCCCTTTGCTTCATTATCGGCCTGGGGACGCTTCCGCTCGCCGCTGAAGGCAAGCTGACGCTTTCCCCGTATCTGGATTACAGCTACTCCAACAATATTTTCTGGAACTCATCCAGCATCGGCGATACCACCGTGTCTCCCGGGCTGGGATTGGGTTTCACCACCCCCTCGTTCAATTTTTTCCTCAACGCGGACGGCAAGATCTATCGCAATAATGCCCAGATGAACTCATCGATGTTTTCCGGAGGGTTCAGTTTTTATCAGATGCTATCCCGGCGCAGTTCGCTGTTCTTCTCACCCGAACTCAGCCTGATCCAGTTCCAAGGCGACATGGCCGCCATGAACACGCTCATCCCCGGCCTCACGGTCGGCTTGAAGCATATGTTCTCCGATCATCTGTTCGGCAGGCTGGGACTGAACCTGCGTCACAGCAACTACCTGAACGAAGATTCCTACGACCGGTTGCGCCTGGGGGCTTTCTGGGAGATCAGCACTTTCTTCAGGACCCAGACCACCATCCGCCTTACGCTGGGAGTGAACTACTTGCTGTTTCCGCATATCACCACCATGCTGGCGGCGGTTACGGGCCCCGTGGCCCCATTAGCGGTCACAACGGCTTCCGCCGCCAGTTCCGATCATTCTCGTCGGGGCAACCCCAATCCCGCCCCTCCCGTCCCTCCTTCTCCGCCGCTGCCCCCGGTGCCGCCGACCCCCCCTGCTCCCCCGGCGCCACCTGGTGAACCGGCTCCGGAGCCCGAGACGCAGACTCCCCTGGTTCCCACGACCATCGACCTGGCCATTCCCCAACCGTATATCGCCTTGAGGATCGCCCAGGGGATCGGCTTCAAGACCGGGTTGATCGCCGAATTCTTATTCCGCAAGAACCAGAGATCGCTGCAGGGCGTCGAGGCGCTCAGCGCCGCCGAATGGGCCCTGGAGCAGATAGACGAGGATTTTTTCTGGGAAGGAACCCGGCTTACCCTGGGCATCAAGACAGAGGCCCTCCTGGGCCTGGAGCTTTCAGTCAACGTTTCCGCCTCCGCAAAGCGTTACCAGGGGATCGCGGCCCTGGACCTCGACGGCAACCCGATCCTGCCCGAGGCCTTCCGTTCCGACACCCTGGCCCAGGTCAACGCCGTAGCCAGCAAGTCGTTCGGCAGATTGGGCGTATCCTTGAGCGGCGGTTACCGGAAGAACGATTCCAATGACCCATATTTCCGCTACGATTTTGTTGCCTTCACGTTCAGCATAGGGTATTCTTTCTGACGGCAATGAACAAGATGAAAGCATCCCTTGCCCTGTTCCTGGCCATGGCTTCGTCCCTGCTGGCTCAGGCGGGCGCATTCCATTTCTTCGATCCCCAGAAGCAGGCCGACATCCAGGGAGAGGTACAGAGCCTCGCTTACGAGGACGTTTACGGGAAGAGGTCTAAATTCCTCGTCCTGACGATCCTCAGCCCTGACCAGCGCCTTTTCCGCGTGGAGGTCTGCCCGCAGTGGCACTTCGAAAATGACATCGCCGTGGGCATGAAGATCCGCATCCAGGGATCACTGCTGGACGAGGGTGAAGGCAAATTCTACATGATTGCCCGGGAGCTTTCCTTTCAGGGCGAACGCATGGTCCTGCGCGACCGCAAGGGATTCCCGCTATGGAGCCAGAAAGGCGCCCCGGAAGAACGACGCAATCGGAAAGGGTCCGGAGGGCGCGGCAAAGGGTGAAGTCAAGCGTAAGGTACCTCGCCATCGTCATTTTTCTCAGCGCCGCCAGCATCGGCGTTTTTTATTTTTTAAACCTGCGCAATCGCCGGGCGGTCGAGTTTCGGACCCTGGAACTGGCAATGTCCGAAGGCAAGACCATCGAAAAGGTTTTGGCCAAGGCCGCCGCCCAGCTTCTGGTCGGCGGCGAGACGCCGCTGGTCCGCTTCATGAACGAGATCTTCGCCAACGAACAGGTGGTTTATGTCGCGCTCAAGCGCTCGGGGCGCCTTTTGCACGCCGCTTCCAAATACGAAGGATACCTGCCGCTGAGCAGCGAGGTTCAGGCGGTCACGACCTTCGATTCGCCATTGGGCGAGATCATAGAAGTGGCGGCAAAATTGAAAGCTCCCTCCGGAGAACTCTACTCCGCCCACATCGGGTATCACTTTTCCGTGATCGGCGAGATCCGTGAAGCGGCCGGGAAAAACCTTCTGCTCATGACCCTGATGCAGGCGGCCATCATACTCGTCCTGGTTTTGTTCCTGTACAGCTTCAACCGCCAGATGCTCCGCAAAGAGAGCGAAATCAGCAGGGAAAGGGAAGAAAAGGAGAGGATCCAGGAGATCTCGCTGATCACGGCGGGGATCAACCATGAGATCCGCAACCCGCTCAACTCCTTGTATTTAAGCTTCCAGATGCTGGAGCCCATGCTTGATCCCGCCGACGGCGAGGTCGCGTTCCACAGCGGCTCCATCAAGAAGGAGATCCAGCGCATTCGCGGCATCATCGAGCGCTTTTCCAGCCTGACTCACGAAATCCGCGTTCGTCGGGAGGCGATCGACTGGCCCGGGATCAGCGAGGAATTGCGGTCGAACTGGAAGAAAGAAGACCCGCGGCTGGACATCGACTTCGACCCGGGCACGGCTCCTCCCCTGGTCAGCGACCGGAGCCTGATCATTCAGGTCATGGAAAATTTGCTACGCAACGCGGCCGAGGCCGGAGCCGCGCACGTCTCGATCCGCGTGGAACCCTGCCGGGGCAGAACGCGCGTCTCCATCCGCGATGACGGTCCAGGGATCCCCGCAGAGCGCCTGAAAACGATCTTCGACCCTTTCGTATCGTTCAAGGCCAAGGGCAGCGGCATCGGCCTGGCGTTGACCCGGAGGATCATCGGGCAACTGGGCGGGAAGATCGATGCCGAGAGCGTGGAGGGCCGTGGCGCCGAATTCGTGATCCTCTTATGATACAATAGATCCATGCTGAACCGTCGCCAGTTGCTGATCATCGAGGATGAGGAGGGTGCGGCCCGGACGCTCGAAAAATTCTTCCGGCAGAAGGGGTTCTCCGTCCGGCTGAGCTTCAATGGCGAATCGGGGTTGGAGGCGTTCCAGACGTCGGCTCCCGACGCCGTGCTGCTCGATTTCAAACTGCCGGGCATGGATGGCGAGCAGGTCTTCCGCAAGATGAAGGAGTCGGACCCGCTGGTGCCGGTGATCATCATGACCGCTTTCGGCGAGATCGAACGGGCGGTGCGGCTGCTCAAACTTGGCGTGTTTTACTACGTGACCAAGCCGTTCGAGCTGGACGTGCTGCTGCACCTGGTCGAAGAGGCGGCGGGGAAGGCCGTCCTGGCCAGGGAGAATACCCGTTTGCAGGAAAAATTGCAGGGACGGTATGCCACGGAAAACTTCGTCTTCAGATCGGAGATCATGGGCGAGACCCTCAACCTGGCCATGCGCGTGGCCGACTCCGAGGCGACGGTGCTGATTTCCGGCGAAAGCGGCACCGGCAAGGAGGTCCTGGCCAACATCATCCATTTCGCCTCCGCCAGGAAGGACGGCCCATTCATCAAGGCCAACCTGGCCGCACTGCCGGCTACGCTGATCGAGGCCGAACTTTTCGGCCACGAGAAAGGCGCATTCACCGGGGCCGACAAGAGCCGGATCGGGCGCTTCGAGGAAGCCAACGGCGGCACGCTCTTTTTGGACGAGATCGGCGACCTGCCCCTGGAGACGCAGATCAAACTGCTGCGCGTCATCCAGGAGCGGGAGATCATGCGCCTGGGCTCCAACCATCCGATCGCCATCGACATCCGCCTCATATCGGCCACGCACAGGGATCTGGCCGCCGAGGTGAAAAAAGGGTCGTTCCGGGAGGACCTTTTATTCAGGCTGAACATCATCTCCATTCCCATGCCGCCCCTGCGCCAGCGCCGTGAGGACATCCCGGTCATGGCCGAGCATTTCCTGAAGAAATTCGCCGTCCGCGAGAGGAAAGCGATCCGCGGTCTGGAAAAGAAGGCGCTGCATTCGCTGACCAAGTACGATTTTCCCGGCAATGTCCGCGAGTTGGAGAATATCCTCGAACGCGCGGTCATTTTATGCCGTCACGAGCTGATCGGCGAAGAGGACCTGCCGGTGCTTTCCCCGGGGAGCAACCATCACGGCGGCGATGTCGCGGGATTGCCGCTGCCGGAAAAGCTCCGAGAATATGAGACCCGTCTGATCCGGGAGGCATTGGAAAGGAACCGCTTCGTCGGCACGCGCGCCGCCAGGGAACTCGGCATTTCCGAATCCACGCTGCGCTATAAATTGGAGAGCCTGGGCATCAAGCCCGGCTGACCGCCGTTCCTACTTCGTCGGATCGAAGCCCAGCAGATTGATCTTTTCGTACCAAACGACCAGGCTGGCCAGGGCGGCGTAGAGCATGACCAAGGTCACCGACTTGACGACGACTTTGTACCATATCGTCTCCAGGTATTCGACCAGCAGGACCTGCAGTCCCCTCATGACGATATAGCAGCCGATGGCGAACAGGGTGTAGTTCATGCGCTTCCTCCTGAAGGATCTTTAAATTGCCGCGGGCGCGGCGCGGGATCAGCGGCCACCAGGACCAGGCGGGTGATCTCCGAGCGCGACAGGAAACGCATAGGCGGTCCCCAGGTGCCGGTGCCCGTCGAGGTATGGATGAAGGAGCCGCCCAGCCGGTAGAGCCCGGCCGGGTATTTGTAGGTCAGGCATACCAGTGCGTCCATGGGCGGGATCTGGCCGGCGTGGGTATGTCCGGAGAGCTGGAGGCTGATGCCCTTTTTCACGGCCACGGCGAAATTCAGCGGCTGGTGATACAGGAGCACTTTCGGCATCGGGGGGAGCGAACGCAGCGCGGCGTCCAGGTCGGGGCCGGGAAAACCGAAACCCCGGGCCGTGTCGTCGTCGAGCCCGATGATGGCGAGGCCGGGCTCGATGACCCAGGACTGGTTGCGCAGGACCCGCCAGCCGCTGCGCCGGGCCAGTTCCAGGAATTTATCGACCCCGGCGTAAAACTCGTGGTTGCCGGTTATGGCCACCACGCCGTGCCGGGCGCGGATGGAACGCAGGGTCGCGCAGTAACCCTCCTCGCGGCAGACATCGCCGTCGATCGTGTCCCCGGTGACGCAGACCAGGTCCGGATTCAAGGCGTTGACCCTGTCGACGACCCGGCGCATCCCCGCCGGGGAGCCGAGGTTCCCCAGGTGCAGGTCGCTCAACTGGACGATGCTGAAGCCGTTCAGCGCCTGAGGCAGGCCGCTGATCGCGATCCGTTTCTCCCTCAACACCGGGCCGCGAGCTACGTTGACCAGGGAAAAGACGCTGACCAGCAGCACCAGCGCCATGGCGCCCAGCACCAGCTGGCGCCTCAGGCCGGGAAGCAGCAGCGAGGCGAGCATTTCGAAGAGGAAGAAGGTCAGGGCGACGGCCATGATCCCGAGCCAGACCGAAGCCACGAAGAGCAGCGGCCGCACCGGGGTCAGCCGGGTGATGAACTCAGCCGCGATGAAAAGCAGGCCCAGCGCCGCCATCGCCCATTTCAGGGCCAGGCGCTGGCCCGGCGACAGGGAGAGTCCGCTGGCGATCCGCCAGTAAACGAAGCCGTGCATGCCGGCATAAACGCTCAGGACGATGACCAGAAAAATGATGAATTGCATCTTGGGCATTGCACTCCTTATCCGGCCCGGTGCGTCCGGGTCACGGTTTCCAACCCACGAGCAGCGACGCGTTGAACCTGGCCCTGGTTTGCCTGGTTTTCTTCACGCTCCGGCTCACAGGTCCGGGAACAGCTCCCGCAGCATCTTCAGGGATTCAGGGAACAAGCTTTCCAGCGGGATGTACTCCCAGCGAGCTTCAGCGATCAGCCACGTGCCGTTCTTGCGGAAGGCGCAGGAAAAACGGTAATTCTCGCCGCTGAAGCCGACCGCCTTGCGCAAGGCCGAGGCGACGCCGCTGTAAAGGGAAACATCGAATTCCACGATGGCGGCCCCGGACTCCCCCATGGCGATGCGCGAGGCCAGCAGCTTGGCCTTGATGCCGCGGTAGCGGCTGAAATATTCCTCGACCATCGCCAAGGTCCTGGCGCGGTCGCGCCCCTCAAAATCGCTGTAGCCGGCGGCCAGGTGGGCAACGAGCCCGGCCGCGTCTTTTTTTTCCACCCTGACCGCCATGTCATCGAGGACGGCGGCGATGAGCTGCGCGTCGGTTTTGGCGCCGCAGGAAACGGTCAGTAGAACCGGGACGAATGCGGCAACCAGGGCCGCCGCGCATTTCATGGCGCGGGTCATGCCAGCCTGCCGGAGGCCCCGGCGCGATGTCGCCCGCGCGTCATGTTTTGTTCAAGGCCTGGTCGAGGTCCTTGATGATGTCGGCGGAGTGCTCGCCGCCTACGCATAGCCTGACCATGGTCGGCGGGATGCCTGCCAGGCGCCGCCCCTCGTCCCCTTGCTGCTGGTGGGTCGATATGGCCGGGATGGTGGCCACCGATTTGATGCGTCCCAGGTCGGTCGCCCGGAATATCCGCTGCAGGCCGTCGAAGAAGCGCCGGGCGTCCTGGGCGTCGCCTTTGACGGTAAAAGACAGCAAATGGCCGAAAACCGGACGGTCGCTGTCGACCATGACCATATAACGGGCGGCCAGACCATGCAGCGGGTGCGCCTTCAGGCCCAGGTAATCGACCTTTTCCACCTTGGGATGCCGGGCCAGGAATTCGGCCACTTCCAGGGTGTTTTTTGAGAACCAATCGATTTTGATGCGCAGCGTGCGCACCTCGTTAAGAAAGAAAAAAGCCGAATGGGGAGACATGCATGGCCCCGAATCCCGGGCCGGCCAAAATTTCAGCCAGGTGGCGTAATCGGCCCTGGCCTCGTCGGCCAAATGCCGGCTGGTCATCCCCAGGCGGGCGATCACCGCCCCGCCGATCGCGGCGCCGCCGCTGCCGATGGTCTTGGTCAGCGAATGCACGACGATGTCGGCGCCATGCTGCAGCGGACGCATCAGGGCCGGGGTGGCGATGGTGCTGTCGACGATCAGCGGTATCTGGAATTTGTGGGCCAATCCGGCCAACGCCTGAAGATCGGAACAGGCCTGCTGCGGGTTGGACGGCATTTCCGTGTACAGGAAACGGGTGTTCTTGTCGACCAGTTCTTCCCAGGCGCCGTTTTCCCAGGGCTTGGCTACCCAGCGCACCGTGGCGCCGCGCTCCTTCATGCGCACGTTGAACAGCTGGAAGGTCCCCCCGTAGACCTGGGCCGAGGAGACGAAGTTGACCTCCTCGCCCGGCGCGCCGCTCAGGGCCAGCAGGGGCTCCACCGCCTGCTTGATCGCCGCCATGCCCGATGAAGTGCAAAACGCCGAGGCGTCGAACTCGCAGCCGTAGGCTTCGAGCAGGGATAGGGTTTCCTCAAGGAAATAAATGGTCGGATTGTGGATGCGCGAATAGCACCAGGTGGGGATCTTGTAGGACAGGCCCGCTTCCATTTCGTCGCTGTCGCGGTAGGCCTGCGACGTCGAAGGGAACAGCGGTTCGATGATGCCTCCCTGTCCCTGAGCGAAGGCTTCCTCGACCGAATACATGCCATGTACCGCGATGGTGTCGAACCGGGCCTTCCTTATTTCCAGCCGCTGTTCCTTTCTCCTGGCCGTGGTTTCCCGGCCGAGTCGAATATAGCGTTCGACGCCTTCAGAATCGCTCATGTTCATCTCCCTGGTAATTTATTTCCCCGGCCGGGTCTGCGTCCCGACCAAAGCCCGGCCGGCGCCATTTTCAATAACATAGGGAAAATCAAAAGTCAAACCTTCGCTGTTCCTGTCCCGCCTTGACACGGCCGCAAAAAAGTTTAAAAATGGCAGCGGCCCGGCCAGACGCAACGCAAATAAAAACCAGGGGCGGCTCAGCATCATGGAAAAACCAATTTTATTTTATTCGACCAACGGCAGGTCCGAACCGGTGACGTTCCGCGAGGCGCTGCTCAAGGGGCTGGCTCCCGACAAGGGTCTGTTCATGCCCCAGCGCATCCCGCCGCTTTCCGGCGACGAGATCGCCGGCTTCGCCGCCATGGAGTATCACGAGATCGCCCATGCCGTCAGCTGGAAATTCCTGCAAGGGCAACTCCCCGATCGCGACCTGGCCGGCCTGTGCCGCGACGCCTACGATTTTCCCGTCCCCCTGGAGCACGTGCACGGCCGCCAGCATGTCATGCGCCTGGACCGGGGCCCAACCGCTTCGTTCAAGGACTTCGCCGCCCGGCTGATGGGACGGCTGATCCATTATTACCTGCTGCAGGGAAATGAAAAGCTGCTGATACTCACCGCCACCTCGGGCGACACGGGCAGTGCCATCGCCAATGCTTTTTTTGGATTGGACAACATCCAGGTGCTGGTCCTTTTCCCGGAAAAAGAAGTGACGGCGCGCCAGCGCAAGCAGATGACCACCCTGGGGGGAAACGTCAGCATCATCTCGGTGGACGGCAAGTTCGACCATTGCCAGGCCCTGGTCAAGGAAGCATTCACCGATCCCGAACTGGCCCACCTGCCGCTTTCTTCGGCCAATTCCATCAACATCGGACGCCTGGTGCCGCAGATCGTCTATTATTTCTATGCCTACTCCCGGCTGCGCCTCCAACCCGGCGAGGCGGCCGTTTTTTCCGTCCCTTCCGGCAACTTCGGCGACATGATGGGCGGGGTGCTCGCCATGGGCATGGGCCTGCCCTGCCAACGCCTGGTCGTCGCCACCAATGAAAACGACGAATTCCCCAGGTTCATGGCCGAAGGGTCGTACCGGCCCATCGAACCTTCGCGCAATTGCATTTCCAGCGCCATGAACGTCGGCCATCCCAGCAACCTGGCCAGGCTGATCTCCTTGTACGGCGGGACCATGGATGAAAAAGGCCAGATCCTGCGCCTGCCCGACATGGGCCGGCTGCGCCGGGACATTTTCGCCGTCAGCGTTTCGGAAGCGGAAACACGCAGCACCATCCGCAGCGCCTATGAAAAGCACCGCCTGCTGCTGGAACCACACGGCGCCGTGGGCTGGGCCGGCCTGCAGAAATACCTGGCCGCGGCAGCGCCGGCATCCGACTTGCCGTGCATCGCGCTGGAAACCGCCCACCCGGCGAAGTTCCCCGAAGAGATCCGCTCCATCCTCGGCTTCGACCCTCCCCTGCCTCCGAGCCTTCAAGGCATCGAGGACGGGACGGAATCGTCGACGGCCATGGCCAACGACTACCGGAAATTCAAAAATTTTCTGAAGAAGAATTATTCCTGAACGGACCCAGCGCGGAGTGAATATGAAAACCATCATCATCCTCGCCGATGGCATGTCCGACCGACCTATCGAGCGATTGGGCGGAAAAACACCCCTTATGGCGGCCCGCACCCCGGCCATCGACCGCCTTTGCGCCCGAAGCCGCTTAGGTCAACTGGTCACGGTTCCCGACGACATGCCGCCGGGGAGCGAAGTGGCCAACCTGGCCGTGCTGGGCTATGACGTGCACCAGGTGTACCAGGGTCGCGGCGTCCTGGAAGCGGCCAGCCTGGGGGTCGATCTCGCGGACAACGACCTGGCCATGCGCTGCAACCTCATCTGCATTGAAAACGGCAGGATCAAGAACCACTCCGCCGGCCACATCACCAGCGAAGAATCGCTGCAGCTGATCGGAACCCTGAATGAAAGGCTTGCCGGCCCTCGCGTCCGCTTCCATCCCGGCGTGAGCTACCGCCACCTGCTGGTCGTCAAGGGCGGCGAAAACGATTTTGACTGCACGCCGCCCCATGACGTGCCCGGCACGCCGTTCATGGATGTCATGCCGCGGCCCAGGGGCAAGAGCGGTGAAACGACCCAGCTGCTGACCGGCCTCATCCTGGCTTCGCAGCAGATTCTCGGCAGCCACGCGGTGAACCTGGCGCGCCTGAGCCAGGGCAAGGACCCGGGAAATTCCATCTGGCCCTGGTCGCCCGGCAGGCGGCCGCAGATGAAAACGTTCCGTGAATTGTACGGCTTGAGCGGCGCGGTCATTTCTGCGGTCGACCTGATCTTCGGGATCGGAGCCTACGCCGGGTTGAAGCCCGTCAAAGTCGCCGGCGCCACCGGATTGTCCGACACCAATTACGAGGGCAAGGCCCGCGCCGCCTGCGAGGCGCTGGCCGACCTGGATTTCGTCTTCCTGCACATCGAGGCCAGCGATGAAGCCGGCCATGAAGGCAATGCCGAACTGAAGGTCCGCACCATCGAGGCGCTGGACCGGCGCGTGATCGCACCGATCGTTGAATGCACGGCGGCGATGAGCGAACCGGTGGCCATCGCCCTGCTCCCCGACCATGCCACCCCCTGCGCTGTGCGCACCCATACCCGCGACGCCGTGCCGTTCCTGATCCGCCGCCCCGGGGAAAAGCCCGACGGCATTTCTTCGTTCAATGAGGATACTTGCCGCCAGGGCAGCTACGGCCTGTTACACGGAGATGAGTTTATAAAAGCCTTGCTACAACGCAAGTAACGATCGTAGGGGCACGGCGCGCCGTGCCCAAAGTTACGAATTACAATCGGTTTAAAATGGGCACAGCACGCTGTGCCCCTACCCGAATTTATTATTCAACAACCCAAAGTGTTTTATATCAATATTCCTTCGCTCCAGCCCAGCTTGACCAGTTCGATCTTGGCGGGGTCGGCCGTGCCCAGGTGGTGGCGGGTGTCGGCCAGTTCGATATGCTTGGCAGGAGGGTTGATCGGCCGGTCTTCGCCGAAAAATTCGCGGCGCCTGGCCTGGATGATGCGGGCTCCGACCGAGTCCACGGCCACCGGGTCCGACCCGACCAGCAAGCCGTTGTATTTCCAGACGTAGGTCGGATTGAAACTGTGCGGGCCCACGCTGTGGAACTGCGGCGTAAGCATGACCAGGACGTTCAGCCGCGTCTTGCCCTTGACCTGGGGAAGCTGCCAAAGGGCGGCCAGGTCGGCGCAGGAGTCGGGGTGAAAGCGCGGCGGATCGGGGACGAACATGATATAGTTTTTCAGCAGCGTGCCCAGCCCCGACCAGTCGTGGGTGCGCATGGGGCGGACGTTGACCAGGGCCGTGGCTTTCATGAATACCGGGTCGTTCAGCACGCCGCGGTCGCGCACGCTCACGTTTTCGTCCTTGACCCCGGCAGCCAGCACGCCGCGCCGGATCGCCTCTTCCAGCTCGGGCGGCGTGGCCAGGCTCCTCCAGACGTTGGTCTTGATGCCCACGACGTCATCGGGCTTGAACAGATGTTTCCAGGAAGCGAGGGCATTCTTCTCGCCCAGCAACGTTTGCACCGCCTGGTCCAGCATCCGCCGCAAGACATCGGCATTGACGACGCCTTTCTCTCCGATCACGTCCGGGTCACGGATGAGCACGACCCGCGTTTTGGGCAGGGCCTGGGCGCCGGGTTTTCCTGGAAATGCCAGCGCCAGCGTGCCGGCGGCCAGGCCGGCAGCCCCGTTCTTAATGAAATCACGGCGACTCATGCTTTTCTTTTTCATTCGCTCCCTCCGTTCATTTCTTTTTTTCCAAATCCATTATCTTCGCCCGCAGCTCCGCGAGCAACTCGAGCGCTTGTTCCGCGCTGCCGCCATGCCAGACGGCCGCGACCGCCCTGTTTTCCAGGCCGGCTGCGAGATACTTGCCGTCAGCCTGCCTGACCGCCGTTCCCCGCTCGGCAGGCAAGTCAAATTTTCGCCCGAAGCCGGCGAAAGCGCGCCCGGCGGCGGCGCGGTCCGGGTAGGCCACCAGCAGCACGACCGGGCGCTGTCCCCCCCGGTCGTACCTGGCCAGGAGCGCTTCGGTCTCAGGGCCGATATCCAGGATATTTTCCGCCGCGATGAAAACATAGGTGTTCTGCCAGGCCGGGTGGCGGAAGTAGCGCACGCTGGCGGCGATGAGCCCCGCATCCGGCAATAGGGCCAGCAGCGAAGGCCGGCCGGCGGCGGGCGCCAGGCGTTCAGCCAGTTTCCGGCCCAATTCCAGCAGGGCCAGGCGTGATTCCGGAGTTTCGGGACTGCACAGCAGGGTGACATAATAACGGCCCTGCCAGAAACGCAGCAGCCCGTCCAGGTATTCAGCGTCCTGGCCGATCTCAAGCCCGGGATTCTCCTGGCTGTGCGCGAAAATGCCGAAGGCGTTCCCGGAACCGCCCATGTCAAAGAGGTCGAGGGTGATCTCGGGCTGGCCTTGCTTCAGGTAGCGGCGGGAAAACAATTTTTCAAAACCGTAAGAAATATAGAGCTCCGCCGCGCCGTCGATGTACTCGTACAGATTCAGCGCTGTATGGACTTCCGCTTCCGGCGCCAAGGCCCAACCCTGGACCATGACCGGGAATAAATCGTTCTCGTCACTCTGAAGCGGCATCATGGTTAGCAATAGCATGCATAAACATCCGGCGCATTTCACCCCTGTAATATGAACAAACCATATGAAAAAGTCAATCGGTTTGCTACAATCGGAGCATGGGAGAGATTTTCGGCGACCGTTTCCGGATCATCAGGTCTCTTGGCAAAGGCGGCATGGGTGAGGTTTATCTGGCCGACGACAGCAGACTGGGGAGACAGGTGGCCCTCAAATGCATCGGAGCGGCCGCCCTGCGCGACGAAGGTTCGCGAACGCGTTTCCGGCGCGAAGCCCAGGCGGCATCGCGTCTTGACCATCCCAACATTTGCAAAATTTACGGGGTCGACGAAGCGGACGGAAAGGAATTCATCATCATGCAATTCGTGGACGGCGTTACCCTGGACCAGTTGTTGAGAATGAAACCACTCTCTGTCGGCAAGATCATCGGCATCGCCCTGCAGATCACGGAAGGCATGATCGCGGCCCAGGCCCAGGATATCGTGCATCACGATCTCAAACCGGGAAACATAATGATCGACAAAAACGGCGTGGTCAAAATACTCGATTTCGGCCTGGCGGAATTTCGTCCGCGCAAGTCCGCGGACAGAAAAACCCGAAGGCCCGAACCGGGCTTGAGCGCGAAAGACATGGTCATGGGCACCGCCTCTTACATGTCCCCGGAACAGCTGGCAGGCCAGGACTACGACGGTCGCAGCGATATCTTTTCATTCGGCGTGGTCCTTTATGAAATGATCGAAGACAAAAACCCGTTCTCGACGCCGGATCATATCGTCACTTTTTATAATATCCTGCACCGCGAAATCCATTTCAGCCGGAACATCCCCGAAACGCTGCGCGCCATTGTAAAAAAATCCGTGCGCAAGGACCGCGAAGAGCGCTACGGGGATTTCGCGGAGATCCGGAGGGACCTCCTGGCTTTGCCGGCCCTGATGGGTTGAGCCGCAAACCGGCCGGCTCAATCCAGAACCGGGATGGCGAAACGGCCCGCCAGATAATTCAACCGGTATTTGCGCTCGATCTCCGGCTTGCGCATGGCCGGAGAGATATTCTTCAGGAACCAGGCGGTCTTGGCGTTCAATTCGCCGTCGTCGCGAAAACCGGCCAATAATCTCTCCTGCAGCGGCACGGCGTCGGGCGCCTCTCCCCGCATCACCTTTTCGAAAAAATCGGCAAAATCCGCTTTCATGAACTCCAGGGGCGGCGGGAACTGCGCTATAAAATTCTTGATCTCGAAGTACTCGTCGGCCGTTTCGCTCCGTTGGCGACCGATATCCAGCGTTAGAAGTGACAGGTGCGCGCGGCGCACCTCGTTGCTGAAAACCGAAAAACGCTCCAGCGGCTTTTCCCGGAGGCGGCTGCGCTCCACCACCCGGTCCAGCGCTTCACGGATCACCGGCTCGGGGATACGTTTTTCCCACCAGCGGTACAGGATGTCAAAATCCCGGCTGCTGATGAAAAAATGGATGCCGTGCCGCTGGTCCAGGTATTGGATGATGCGGATGATGTAATCGTAGTCGTCGGCCCCGGTCCCGCCGCTCATCGCTCTTTTTTACCCCGGCCGGCCTGGAGCTGAAAAATACTCCGCAGGCCGAGGAAGATCAGATCCGGCACGCAGTCGTCGATGCCGGGCACCTGGCCTTTGAAGAAACGGAGCAGCCCGCCCGTGGCCACCACCCTGCTTTGCGGTCCGAGGAACTTCCGGTAGCGGCCGATCAGGTGTTGCAGTGAACCGATGTGGCCGAAGTAAATGCCGGCGCGTATACTGTCGATCGTGTTGGTGCCGACAGGCGACCGGGGAATGGCAAAGGCGACATTTTTCAGCTTGGCCGTGTTTTCGGCCAGGCTCTTGAGGGCGATGCCGATCCCGGGCAGGATGCAGCCTCCGCAATATTCACCCGCGGCGTTCAACAGGTCGAAAGTGACCGCGGTCCCGGAATCGATCACGATCAGCGGCGGCGAAAAAAGAGACAGGGCACCGGCGCAATCGGCGATGCGGTCGGCGCCGAGTTGGGACGGCCGGTCGATCTTCAAGGCGACGCCGGTGGCGGTACGGTGGTTTACGAAGAGCGGCGATTGCTTGCAGCAGCTGCGGATGTCCGCCGCCAAGGCCCGGTCCAATCGGGGCACGACCGAAGAGACGATGGCCGCGGTCACTTTTCCCGCCCTGGCCGCGCTGAGCAGGCGTAAAAAATGCCCGGGCGTCCATTTTTCCGGGGTGGGCAAGCAACCGCGGTAGACGATGGACTCATCCTT
>Ga0209262_10000480_pt1 | contig 18037 bp, 17 predicted proteins | sample Lowcelwee11metaG_FD_187171 | JGI IMG/M metagenome (GOLD analysis project Ga0209262, IMG submission 187171) | Freshwater pond sediment microbial communities from the University of Edinburgh, under environmental carbon perturbations - Low... | ecosystem: Environmental > Aquatic > Freshwater >...
CCACGGTGTCGGCCACCAGGCGCGCCAGCAGCACGCTGGCGCTTTCGTAGTCCACGTACATCTCCACCACCTTGTGTCGCAGCACCTGGAAGGTGGACAGCGCCACGCCGAACTGCACGCGCGTGCTCAGGTAGGTGATGCACTGCTCGATCGTGGCGCCCAGCGTGGCCGCCATGTCCAGCGTGGTGGCGAAGACGGCCAGATCCTGCGAGGTGGCAGCAGCGCTGCGTGCGGCCTCGCCCCGCTGCAACACCGCAGCGGCGGGCAACACCAGGCCGGACAGCAGGTGGTCAGCAATCTGCGCGCCGTCGATGCCGACGAAGCGCGCTGTTGGCGCCGGCAAGGCATCGTGCGGCACCAGCAGCTGCAACGTGCCAGCGCTCAGCAGCACATGGGTGAACGGCAGTGCGGCGTCCACGCCCTCGAGCAAGCCGTCCAGGCGCACGCCGCCATCGGCCAGCGCGGTGACGGTCAGCGCCGGCGCATCGACCACGTCGAGGTCCACCTCACCGGCGCACAGCGCGCGCAGCGTCTCGTCGGCGGCGGTGCTGCCGGCGGCCATCAGCAGCGCTGGCGCCTGGGCGCAGCGGCGCACCAGCGGCAGGCCCAAGGGGTGGCGGGCGCAGCCTTCGATCACGGCGCCGAGGTCGGCCAGCGTGCCGCCAGCGCCACCGCGCGCCTCATCAACGAGCAGCACCGGCCAGCCCATGGCAACTGCCTGCTGCCAGGCGCCTGCGCGGTCACCGGCCGCCAGCGAATCGGCGGCAAAACGGGCGGCGGCCTCGAAGAGGTCGCCGGGAAACATCGTGTCTGCGTTGAACTGCATGTCGGGCTCCAGGGGTCAGGCGCCGAACAGCTCGCGCGCGATCACGTTCTTCTGCACCTCGCTCGTGCCGCCGGCGATGGTGCGCGAGCGGTAGAACAGGTAGTTGTGGATCATGTTGCTCTGGTCGTCCTCGGCGACCTGCAGCGCGCCGTCTTCGGCCAGCGGCACGAAGCGCGCGGCGCGGCGCGGCCCCAAGGCATCGAAGGCAATGCCGATGATGCGCTGCGCGAGCTCGGAGCAGTGCAGCTTGAGCGCCGAACTCTTGGACGCGCGAAGGCGACCGTTCATCTCGTCGTCAATGGCCGAGAGCAGCAGTTCACGCGCGGCGCGCACCTCGGCCTCAGCCAGCAGCAGTCGCTCGGCGAACGCGCTTGTGCCGTGCGGACTGCCCTGCACCTGCGCGGCCACCTGCTGCAGCAGCCGCTCCAGCCGCACCACGATGGCGGGCGCCAGGCGTTCGCGGTCGAGCAGGAACTTGGCGCATTTCCAGCCGCCACCCTCCTCGCCCAGCCGGTTGGCCACCGGCACGCGCACCTCGTCGAGGAAGACCTCGTTGACGTGGTGCCAGGCGTCGATGGTGCGGATGGGCTGGATGCGGATGCCCGGGCTGTTCAACGGAATCAGCAACAGGGTGATGCCCTCCTGCTTGCGGCCCTCGCTGCTGGTGCGCACCAGGGTGTACATCCAGTCGGCCTCGTGGGCGTGTGAGGTCCAGATCTTCTGACCGGTGACCACGTACTCGTCGCCTTCGCGCAACGCACGGGTCTTGAGCGCGGCGAGGTCGGAGCCGGCGCCAGGCTCGGAATAGCCCTGGCACCACCAGTCGCTGCCGTCCAGGATACCGGGAATGAACCGTGCATGCTGCTCCGGCGTACCGAAGTGCAACAGCACCGGGCCGATGTGCCCCAGGCCGTGGTGGTACTGCGGCGGGCAGTCGCGTTCGGCCATCACCAGCTCGAACAGATAGCGCTGGCGCATGTCCCACCCGGTCCCGCCAAAGGCCACCGGCCAGCCGGGCGCAGCCCAGCCGCGGGCGTTCAGGATGCGCTGCCAAGCCGCGTAGTCCTCGCGACACATCTTGGCATTGCTGCGAACCCGTTCGCGCAGATCCGCTGGACATTGGGACTGGGCAAACGCCTCGACTTCGAGCCGAAAAGCCTCGTAGTCGATGTCGGTAGAGCGGGATTCTGTGGTCATGGCTGGAATTCTACCTACCGGTTAGTAAAGTCGTCAAATAGGGACAATCCCGCAGTGGTCAAAAGCAATCTCACAGGCGACATGCGGTTGGTAAAATTGTAAATATTGGCTTGTTCACTAAGGTAAACCCTACATAAATCCGCTTGCAAATCGCCATCGTCGCGCCTAGCATTCGTTCACTTACCGATGAGTCAAATTATTGAGACATTGATGAAAACATCCGATCGCATTTGCCTGACGAGGCGACAGCTTTGCCATCTGGTCGCCAGTGCGGGCTTGCTGAGCTTGACCACCGCAGCCGGTGCGCAGCAGCCCGTCGTGGCAGCCACCGTGACGCTGGTCGTGCCCTACGCGGCCGGCGGCGTCACCGACACCCTGGCCCGGGCCCTGGCGCGGCGCCTGAGCGAAACCTGGGGCAACTCGGTGGTGGTCGACAACCGCCCGGGCGGTGGAACGGTGATCGGCACCGCGGCCGTCGCACGCGCGGCCGGTGACGGCGCCACGCTGCTCGTGACCAGCTTCGGATTCGTGGGCAACCAGCTGATGTTGCCGAGCCTGCCCTATTCACCATCCGCGCTGGCCCCGGTGTCCCTGATCGGTGAATCCACCGGCGTGCTGCTGGTCAACCCCTCGGTGCCGGCCCGCAATGCGGCCGAACTGGTGGCCTGGATGCGCTCACGCGCCGCGGCCGGCGCCAACCCCGTGACCTTTGCCAGCAGCGGCAACGGCTCCAGCGTGCATGTGATGGCCGAGATGTTCGGCGCTGCGGCCGGCGTACCCATCATCCACGTGCCCTACCGCGGCAATGCGCCGGCCCTGAACGACCTGATGGGCGGTCAGGTGCAGGCCATGTTCGACTCCACCGGAGCATTGACGCACGTGAAGACCGGCCGGCTCAGAGCCCTGGCGGTGAGCACCGCGCAGCGGTCGATGCTGGCCCCCGACCTGCCCACCCTGGCCGAATCGGGCGTCCCATCGCTGGCCCGGTTCGACGCGGGCAGCTGGTTCGGGGTCTTCGTGCCCGCCACCGCTTCGCCCGCGTTGCAGGCCCGGCTGCACGCCAACATCAACGCGGCGTTGGTCAGCAAGGACATGCCGGAAGACATCATGAAAACCGGTGTCGAGCCTCGTGTGGTGAGCCAGGCCGCCTTCTCGGAGCACCTCCAGCGTCAGCTCAGCACCTGGGGCCCGGTGATCCGCGAAAAAAACATCCGACCCGACTGAACCAGGAAGCACCATGTTTGGCCTGATGCAAGACCGCCCGCTGCTGATCTCGACGCTGCTCACACACGCGGTGAACTACCACGGCGATCGGGAAATCGTCTCCCAGATGCCCGACGGCACGCAACACCGCAGCTGCTGGCGCCAGATCGGCGTCCGTGCGCAGCGCCTGGCCCACGCCATGGCCACGCTGGGCGTCGGCGATGCCTCCCGTGTGGGTACCCTGGCCTGGAACACCCACCGCCACCTGGAGCTGTACTTCGGCGTGCCCGGCATGGGGGCGGTCCTGCACACCGTCAACCCCCGCCTGCACCTGGACCAGGTCGCCTACATCATCGACCATGCCGGCGACGAGGTGCTGTGTTTCGACTTGACTTTCGTGGATCTGGTGAAGTTGCTCGCGCCGCGCTGCCCCAAGGTGCGCCACTGGGTGGCCCTGTGCGACGCGAAGCACAAACCGGTGATCGACGGCATCGAGGTGCTGGACTACGAGAGCCTGCTGGACAGCGCCACGCCCGACTTCCTCTGGCCTTCCCTCGACGAACGTCAGGCGTCCTCGCTGTGCTACACCTCGGGCACCACGGGCAACCCCAAGGGGGTGCTCTACAGCCACCGCTCGACGGTGCTGCACGCCTTCGCTTCCGCCGCAGCCGACGGCCTGGGCCTGAACGCGCGCGACAACGTTCTGCTGGTGGTGCCGCTCTTTCACGTCAACGCCTGGGGTGTGCCCTACACCGGGGCCATGGTGGGCGCCAAGCTGGTGCTGCCCGGTCCCAACCTCAGCGGCGAAGCGATCTTCCGCCTGCTGGTCGATGAGCGCTGCAACTTCACGATGGGTGTGCCCACGGTGTGGTTGGGCCTGTTCGACCACATCGAACGACACAGCGCCGAACTTGACCTCACGCAGGTCCGCCTCGACCGCGTCGTCATCGGCGGCGCGGCGGCCCCGCGCGCCCTGATCGAGAAGTTCGACCGGATGTTCGGCGCCTTTGCCATCCACGCCTGGGGCATGAGCGAAACCAGCCCGATGGGCACTGTGGGCCGGCTGCTGGCCAAGCACGAAGGCCTGCAAGGCGCGGCCCGCCACGACGTGCAGTGCAAGGCTGGCCGGCCACTCTTCGGCGTGGAGATCGAGATCTTCGACGACGACGGCAAGCCGCTGGCGCACGACGGCGTGGCCTTCGGCGAACTCAGGGCCCGCGGGCCCTGGGTGGCGGCCGGCTACTTCGGCCTGGCCGAGCCGGCGATCGATGCCGAAGGCTGGTTCTCCACCGGCGATGTGGCCACGATCGACAGCGATGGTTTCATCCAGATCACCGACCGCGCCAAGGACGTCATCAAGTCCGGCGGTGAATGGATCAGCTCGATCGAGCTGGAAAACATCGCCGTGGGCCACCCCGCCGTGCAAGAGGCGGCCGTGATCGGCGTGGCCCATCGCCGCTGGCAGGAGCGCCCGCTGCTGCTGGTGCACCTCAAGCCCGGCGCGCAGGTGCGCCCTGACGAGCTGCTGGCCTGGTTTGACGGCAAGGTGGCCAACTGGTGCAAGCCGGACGATGTCGTCGTTGTGGACGCCCTGCCCCACACCGCCACCGGAAAGCTCCAGAAACGCATGCTTCGCGAACAGTTCCAGGGCCACCGCCTGCCGACCGACACCGTTTAGTTTTTCCACACCACCACAGGAGACATGAGATGACACAACGCCACTATTCCAGCGCCCTGCGCAAGACCACCGCCCTCGCCGCCCTGGCGCTGGCGTCCGCTGCACCGGCCCAGGCGCAGATTTCCGACGACACGGTCCGCATCGGCATCATGGGCGACATGGCCGGCCCCTACTCGGGCAACGGTGGCCCGGGCTCGGTCATCGCTGCGCGCATGGCCATCGAGGACTTCGGCGGCAAGGTCAATGGCAAAAACATCGAGCTGCTGGTGGTGGACGACCAGAACAAGCCCGACGTGGGCCTGAACGCCGCACGCAAGTGGATCGACGTGGACAAGGTGGACGCCATCGTCGGCGGTTCGGCCTCGTCCATCGCGCTGGGCGTGCAGAGCCTGATGAAGGACAAGCAAAAGCCCTACCTGATCGCCGGTACCGTCACGGATCTGCTGACTGGCAAGAACTGCTCGCCGATGTCGGTCCAGTTCCTGGTCGACACCTACTCGCTGCCCAAGGCCGGTGTGAAGACCCTGATGAGCCAGGGCATCAAGACCTTCTACTTCATCACGGTGGACTACGCCTTTGGCGCAGCGTTCCAGGCCGCGGCCACCAAGTTCGTCGAAGAAGGTGGCGGCAAGGTGCTGGGCTCGGTCAAGCATCCACTGGGTGCCACTGACTTCTCGTCCTACCTGCTGCAGGCCCAGGCCAGCGGCGCCAAGGCCATCGTCATCCTCAACGCCGGCCTGGACCTGTCCAACGCACTGAAACAGGCCGCCGAGTTCAAGATCGCCGACGGCGGCCAGGCGCTCTCGGTGTTCGGCATGACGATCAACAGCGTGAGCGCCATGGGTCAGAACGTAGCCAAGGGCCTGACCTTCACCAACGCCTGGTACTGGGACCGCACCGATGAGTCCCGCCAGTGGGCGCAACGCTTCATGCCCCGTTACAACAACCAGCCACCGACCTACATCATGGCCGGCACCTACAGCGCGGTGACGCACTACCTCAAGGCCGTTCAGGCCGCCGGCAGCGACGCCGGCCCCACGGTGATGACCAAGATGAAGGCGACCCCGATCAACGACATGACCGCGAAGAACGTCACGATCCGGGAAGACGGCCAGGCCATGCGCCCGGTGTATTCGGTGCGGGTGAAAGCGCCCAACCAGATGAAGGGCAAGTCCGACCACTACGAGGTGCTGGGCGAACTGCCGGCCGAGCAGGTCTTCCGTCCACTGTCCGAAGGTGGGTGCGACTTCGTCAAGAAGTGAGCGCACCGATCCACCCCCCAACGCTTCTCTGACCGTGGCCCTCACCCAGCACCTGCCCCTGCCCGTGCGCGACCAGCTCGGCGAAAGCCCGCTGTGGGATGCGCACGGACAGGCCCTGTACTGGGTGGACACGAGAGGCCGGCAGGTGCACCGGTGGCGGCCCACGGGCGACGGCCCGGTGCGGTCATGGTCCACACCGCAAGATGTGGGATCGATTGCGCTGGCCGGCCACGACCGCTTGCTGCTGGCGCTGTCCGACGGCTTCGCGATGCTGGACCTCTCCGGTGGAGGTCTGACTGCGCTGGCCACGGTGCAACATCCGCGGCCTCCGATGCGGCTCAACGACGGCCGCTGCGACCGCGAGGGCCGCTTCGTCTGCGGCTCCATGGTGCTGCAGCGGCACGACCCCGAAGGATCTCTGTACCGACTGGAGCACGACGGCCGCGTCAGCACACTCATCGACAGCGGCATCGCGGTGGCCAACGCCACCTGCTTCAGCCCCGACGGGCGCACGATGTACTTCGCCGACAGCCTGTCGGGCGTCATCCGCGCCTGGGACTACGCCGTCGACGGCAGTCTCTCAAATGCCCGCGTGTTCGCTGATACACGGCCCCAGGGCTCCGGTCCCGACGGCGCCACCGTCGATGCCGAAGGAGGCCTGTGGGTCGCGCTGGTTTTGGCCGCCCGACTGGCGTGCTATGCGCCCGATGGCCGCCTGCTGCGCACCATCGACCTGCCGGTGCCCTACCCCACCTGCCCGGCCTTTGGCGGGCCGTCCCTCGAGACCCTTTTCGTCACCAGCATCCGCGACAGTGGCCACCGCCTCAAGAGCGACGACCCCGCCGCCGGTGCCCTGGTGGAACTGCGTGGCCTGGGCGTGCGTGGTCTGCCCGAAACGCCCTACAAACCCCTCTCATGAGCCATCACTCCGATCTCATCCTCGAAGCCACCGATCTTGGCAAGTCCTTTCGAGGCTTCCATGCGGTCAAAGGCGTGAACCTGAAGGTCCGGCGTGGCACAGTGCATGCGCTGATCGGCCCCAACGGCGCTGGCAAGACGACCTGCTTCAACCTGCTCACGCGCTTCCTGCCGGTCAGCTCCGGCCGCATCGTCTTCAACGGCCGCGACATCACCCCGCTGGACGCGGCCAGTGTCGCCAAGCTCGGCTTGGTGCGCTCGTTCCAGATTTCGGCCGTGTTCCGCCAGCTCTCGGTGCTGGACAACGTCCGTGTGGCCCTGCTGGCGCGCGAAGGGGGCAGTTTTGCCTTCTGGCAGTCGGCCCGCGCCCTGGACCGCTTCACATCCCGGGCAAGTGAGCTGCTGGAATCCGTGGGCCTGGCCCGCTGGAGCGATCACACGGCGGCGGACCTTCCCTACGGCCGCAAACGGGCACTCGAACTGGCCACCACGCTGGCCCTCGAGCCCAGCATGGTGCTGCTGGACGAACCCATGGCCGGCCTGGGCCACGAAGACATCGGCCCCGTGACGCAGCTCATCGCCGAGGTGGCCAAGCGTTGCACCGTGTTGATGGTGGAACACAACATGAAAGTCGTGGCCGATCTGTGCGACTGCATCACGGTGCTGCAGTCGGGTGAGGTGCTGGCCGAAGGGCCGTATGAGCAGGTTTCGCGCGACCCCCGCGTGCTCGAAGCCTATGTGGGAGGCGCCCATGTCTGAACCTTTGCTGCGTGTCCAGGATCTCGCGGCCTGGTACGGCGAGACGCAGTCGCTGCAGCGCATCGACCTCGAAGTCCATACCGGCGAGGTAGTGTGCCTGCTCGGCCGCAACGGCGCGGGCAAGACCACCACCCTGCGCGCCATCATGGGCCTGCTTGCGCGCTGTCAGGGCCGCATCACCATCGGCGGTCAGAGCGCGCTCGGCCTCGTGCCCGAAAAGGTGGCGCGGCTGGGCGTCGCGTACTGCCCCGAGGAACGCGGCATCTTTGCCAGCCTCTCGGTCGAAGAAAACTTGCTCTTGCCCCCGGTGCTGGCCCCGGGCGGGCTCAGCGTGGACGAGATCTACGAACTGTTCCCGAACCTGCTTTCCCGGCGTGCCAGCGGCGGGTCCAAGCTGTCCGGCGGCGAACAGCAGATGCTGGCGATCGCCCGCATCCTGCGCACTGGCGCCAAGCTGCTGTTGCTGGACGAACCCACCGAGGGCCTGGCACCGGTGATCGTGGAAGCCATCGGGCGCACCATCACCCAGCTGCAGGCCCGCGGCTTCACCATCCTGATGGTGGAGCAGAACTTCCGCTTCGCATCCCGTCTGGCCGACCGCTTCTACGTGATTGACGAGGGCTGCGTGGTCGAGTCGGGCGACCGCCACGTGCTGGCCAACGATACCGCCCGCATCGAATCCCTGCTGGGCGTCTGAGCACAAGATGAACCTCTTCGACATCCCCCCCGCCGCTATCGTTGGCCAGCTGATGGTCGGTCTGATCAACGGCTCCTTCTACGCCCTGCTCAGCCTGGGCCTGGCCATCATCTTCGGCCTGCTGCACATCGTGAACTTCGCGCACGGCGCGCAATACATGCTGGGCGCCTTCATCGCCTGGGCCATGCTGGAATACCTGGGCCTGGGCTACTGGTGGGCCCTGCTGATCGTGCCCCTGGTGACGGCCTGCCTGGGCATGCTGATCGAGCGCACGATGCTGCGGCGCCTGCACGGACTGGACCCGGTGTACGCCTTGCTCCTCACCTTTGGTATGGCACTGCTTCTGGAGGGAGCCTTCCGGCTGAAATTCGGCGCCACCGGACAGCCCTATGCCAGCCCGCTGGAAGGCGGCATCCGCCTGCCTTTTGCCTACCTGCCCGCCTACCGCGTGTGGGTGATCGCCGCATCCCTGGTCATCTGCCTGACCACCTGGTGGTTCGTCGAGCGCACCCGCTTTGGCGCCTACCTGCGCGCCGCCCACGAGAACCCGCAACTGGTGCGCACTTTCGGCATCCGCGTGCCGCTGCTGCTGACGCTCACCTACGGACTGGGCGTGGGCCTGGCCGGCCTGGGCGGCGTGATGGCCGCCCCGATCTACCAGGTCAACCCGCTGATGGGCAGCAACCTGATCGTCGTGGTGTTCGCGGTGGTCGTGATCGGCGGCATGGGATCCATCATCGGGGCCATCGCCGCCGGCTTCGGCCTGGGGGTGGTGGAGGGGCTCACGCGCCTGCTGGCGCCCGACTACGCGGGCATCGTGGTTTTCATCGTCATGTTGCTGGTGCTGGCCTTCAAGCCGGCGGGCCTGTTTGGCCGGGGAGATCTGTGATGCCGGCCACTCGTCCACTGGCCATCGGCCTGCTGCTGGTCGCCGTCCTGGCCCTGGTCGCGGCGCCCTTCCTGGCCTACCCGGTGTTCCTGATGAAGCTGCTGTGCTGGGCCTTGCTGGCCGCATCACTGAACCTGCTGGTCGGCCACGTGGGACTGCTGTCGTTTGGCCATGCCATGTTCTTCGGCTCGGCGGCCTACGTCACCGCGCACGCCGTGAAGGTCTGGTCGCTCGACCCGGTGCTGGCGGTGATGGCGGGCAGCGCCAGCGCGGCCTTCATCGGCTTGGTCGGCGGTCTGCTGGCCATCCGCCGCATGGGCACGGCGTTCTCGATGATCACGCTGGCCATCGCACAGCTGGTGTACTTCATCGCCCTTCGCTCTCCCTTCACCGGCGGTGAGGACGGCATCCAGGACGTGCCGCGCGGCCGCCTGCTGGGGCTGTTGCCGCTGGACAGCGACCTGACGATGTACTACGTGGTGCTGGTTGCGGTGTGCTTCGGCTTCTGGCTGATCTACCGCACGGTCCATTCGCCGTTCGGTCATGTGCTGGCGGCGATCCGCGACAGCGAGCCTCGCGCGATCTCGCTGGGCTACCGCGTCAACCAGTACAAGCTGACGGCGTATGTGCTGTCGGCGTCGCTGGCCGGTCTGGCCGGAGCCCTCAAGGCGCTGGTGTTCCAGATCGCCACGCTCACCGATGTGAGCTGGACGACCTCGGGCGAGGCCCTGCTGATGGTGATCGTGGGCGGCGTGAACACGCTCGCCGGACCGCTGGTGGGCGCGATCGTGGTGGTGGCGATGCAGAACTACTTCGCCTCGTTTGCCGAGGTGGTGCTCATGCTGCAGGGCCTGGTGTTCATCGTCGTGGTGCTGGTGTTCCGGCGCGGCGTCGTGGGCGAGTGGAAGGCCTGGCGGCAACGCCGCCAGGCGCAGGCTTCGGGAGCAGCGACATGAACCTGGCATTGGCGTTCCAGGACCGGCTGGCGGTGGTCACCGGCGCCGGCAGTGGCATCGGCGCTGCGGTGGCGAAAGCCCTGGCCCACCAAGGTGCACGCGTGGTGGTGACCGACCGCGACGGCGACGCTGCGCAGCAGGTGGCCAACGCGCTGCAGGCGCAGCGGCTGCAGGCCTGGGCCCATACACTGGACGTGACCGACCTGGTGGCCGTGCGCGCACTGGCCGAACAGGTCGGCGCCGAGCACGGGGACGCGGCGATCCTGGTCAACAACGCCGGTCTGCTGGTGCGGCGCGGCATCGACGATCCGGACGCCGAAGCCATCGTGCACCGCGTGATGGAGGTGAACCTGCACGGCGCCTTCGCCATGGTGCGCGCCTTCCTGCCGGCGCTGCGGCGCACGCGCGGTTGCGTGGTCAACGTGGCATCGGGTGCCGCGTTCTCCGCCCAGGCCAACTGCGCCGGATATTCCGCCTCGAAAGCCGCTCTGCACATGATGACGCAGACGCTGGCGGTCGACCTGGGCGCCGACGGCGTGCGCGTCAACGCGGTCGCGCCCGGCGTGATCGAAACCCCCATGACCGAGGCCACCCGGTCCGACCCCGCACGGCTGGCCGGCTTCCTCAAGCGCACCCCCGCCGGCCGCCTGGGGCAGGCCGATGAAGTGGCCGCCGCCATCGCTTTCCTGGCCTCGCCCCTGGCGAGTTACATCAACGGCATCACGCTACCGGTCGACGGTGGCTTTCTGGCAACATGACCCAATTGACATCAAACACAGGACTGCGCGCCATCGTCACTGGCGCTGCACGGGGCATTGGCCGCGCAATGGCGGTCCGTCTCGCGGCCGACTCCCTCCGCTGGCGAGGCCTGCCCGCCCAGCTGGTGCTGGCGGACCAGCACGCTGGTGAACTCGAAGCACTGGCCAGCGAACTGCGCGCCAGCGGAGCCGAGGTCGTGATCTGCGCCGGCGATCTCAGCGACGCCGCGGAGCCGGCGCGCATCGTGGCGGCTGCGGATCTTTTCACTGGCCTCGATTGCGTGGCCAGCAACGCCGGCATGGCGGTACCGGCCCCGCTGCTGCAAGCCTCGGTAGAAGACTGGGACCGCGTCTTCTCGGTGCATGTGCGCGCTGCCTGGCTGCTCGGCCGCGCGGCACACCGGCAACTGGCGGCGGCGCGCGGCTGCCTGGTGCTGACCACCAGCGTCTCCGGCAGCCACGCCACGCCGCCGCTGGCGGCCTACAGCCCGAGCAAGGCCGCGCAGATCATGCTGATGAAACAGATGGCGGTGGAATGGGGCCCCGACGGCATCCGGGTGAACGCCCTGTCGCCCGGACTCACGCTCACGCCGGGCACGGCGGCGGCCTACGAACACGCCGGTGCACGGGAGCAGCGGGAAGCCCGCATCCCCCTGCGCCGCCTCGCGCAGGCCGAGGACATGGCCGCGGCGCTTTCCATGCTGATAGGACCCGACGCCGGCTACATCCACGGCCATGACCTGGTGGTCGATGGCGGCCTGACGAACACCCTGATGCCTTCACTCACCCAGCCGGCCTGGCAAGGCGCGTGAGGCGGTCCATGGCGTCAGTCTCAGTCCAGCGCGGCCAGCAGGGTGTACCAGGGATCGTCCGGCTTGTGGGCGCCGATGGGGGTGCGCAGACCAAAGCGCTCGGCCTCGGACGCGACCGGTGCCGCGCCCAGCGGCTGCACCCAGTCGTACACCACCACCCGGGCCACCACGCGCCATTCGTTGCCGCGCTTTTCGAAACGGTCGACGTAGCGCCCCGCAAGGAAGGTTTCGGTTTCACCGCCGTCGGCCCCGCGGTCCCGCTGCCAGGCCAGGAAGTAGGTTTCCACCGCCGCCTGCGTGCCGCGCAGTTCGATCGACAGGTTGCCGACGTGGTGGATCATGCGACCGCTCTCGCGCAGCTTGGGCAACGCGATGTCGATGAAGCCACTGGCGCTGCCCTTGTAGGCCCCATGGCTGTCGGTCGCATCGGGCCAGTAGCTGGCCCGCAGCGCGGCCTCGTCGAGCCGGTCGATACCCCGGCAGTAGCGGAAAACAGCTTCGCGGATGGCTTCGCGGTCGAGCAGGGTCGTCAGGTCGGTTTCGTGGGTCATGGTCGGTCCGTGCAGTTCAGAAGATCGGTACCCGTGCAGGGCGCCGGCATCGTCAATCAACCGAGGGTAACGAAAATATGAGCGGAAAACTACAAGGCAAAGTAGCGTTGGTGACCGGCGCCGCGCAGGGTATCGGTCGTGCGATCACGGAGCGCTTCGTGGTCGAAGGCGCGATCGTCGGCATGCTGGACCTCAAGCCCGAAAGGGCCGAGGCCGCAGCCGCCGAAGTACGCGCGCAATTCGCTGACGCCCGGGTCGAGGCGTTTGCCGGCAACGTGGCCGACCGCGCCACCATTGCCGATGCGGTGGCGGCACTGGACGCCCGGTACGGCCGGTTGGATGTGCTGGTGAGCAACGCGATCTGGGTGCGCTACACACCCATCGCCGACATCACCCCCGAGATGCTGCAGCGCATGACCGCGACCGGCTTCGATTCGGTCGTCTGGGGCATCCAGTGCGCGGCGCCGGTGATGGCGCGCAACGGCGGGGGATCGATCGTCAACATCGCATCGGCCGCGGCTTTCCTGGGCATGCCCAACGCCATGATCTACGCCGGCATCAAGGCCGGCGTGCTCGGCCTGACGCGCGCGTCGGCGGTGGAGCTGGGCTCGCAGCGCGTGCGCGTCAACGCCGTCTGCCCGGGCTCCATACAGACCGAGGGCGTGCGCATCAACGTCGATCCGGCCATGGCCGCCAAGCGCCTGGCGCGCACGCCACTGGGCCGGCTCGGTGAGGTCGACGACGTGGCATCGGCCGCTCTCTACCTGGCCTGCGACGAGAGCGCCTGGGTCACCGGAGAGTCGTTGCTGGTGGACGGTGGCGCCACCCGGGCCGTTCTTTAATTTCAGCGCTTGTAACCACGACAGGAGACACAACATGAAACGATACGTATTGAACCGCCGAACCCTGATCGGCACGGCACTGCTCGGCCTGGCCGGTGTGGCCGGGGCACAGTCCTCGAGCACCTGGCCAGACCGCCCCATCCGCTACGTGGTGGCGGGGCCTGCGGGTGGGGGCATGGACGTGTTCACCCGCATGATCGCGGACAAGGTGCAGAACAGCCTGAAACAGCCGGTTGTCGTGGAAAACAAACCCGGGGCCAACGGCATGATTGGCAACGGGGCCGTGGCCAAAGCGGCCGGCGACGGCCATACCTTCCTGTTCACAGCCTCGTCGTCGATTGCCATCAATCCCTTGATGATCGCCAAGATGCCCTATGACACCGAGAAGGAACTTGTTCCGGTGACGCAGATGGGCACAGGCGGCATCGTTCTGGTGGCCAACCCTGCCACCGGCCTGAAGAACCTGGGGGATCTGGTGAAGTTCGCCAAAACCCATCCGGGCAAGCTCAGCTACGGCTCCTGGGGCAATGGTTCCACCGGGCATCTTGTGATGGAAGGGATCAAGAAGGAGAACGGCGTGTTCATCACGCACATCCCGTACAAGAGCACGGCCGGCGAGATCGTGGACCTGCTCTCGGGCAGCCTCGACGTCGCCTTCACCGATGTGGCCTCCCCCTTGCCTCACATCCGCAGCGGCAAGCTGGTGGCCCTGGGCGCGACCGGGGCCACCCGCGGCCCCGGTCTGCCCGATGTGCCCACGCTGGCCGAACAAGGCTACAAGTTCGACGCCGAAGGCTGGTTTGGTGTGTTTGCACCGGCCGGCACGCCACCAGCCATCGTTCAGCGGATGAACGAAGAGATCAACAAGGCGCTGGCCACAGACGAATTGCGTCAGCGCTTCACGGCACAAAACCTGAGCATCCCGCCCGCGCGCAGCGCCGGCGAATTCGCCGAGATCGTCAAAGCCGACATCCGGCGCTGGCAGGGTCTGGCCAAGGCCATCAACCTCACACCCCAGTGATCTGAGCGGCGCCACACGCATGAAACCTGCACACCACGCCACCCTGGCCGCGCACGCCCGGACCCGCAGCGAACTGGACTTCTCGGATCGGCGGGACTTTGACGATGCGCAGCGCGGCTTCATCGCGACGCTGCCTGACGCACACATCGAACGCGACAGCGGCGGTGTGGCCTGGAGCCAGCGTCCGTATGGATTCCTGCGCGGGGATGCCCCCGACACCGTCAACCCCAGCCTGTGGCGCATGGCGCAACTCAACGGCACACACGGGCTGTTCGAAGTCACCACGCGCATCTACCAGGTGCGGGGCTTCTCGCTCGCCAATGTGACCTTCATCGAAGGGGACATTGGCATCATCGTGATCGATCCCCTGCAGTTCACCGAACATGCCCGCGCGGCGCTGGCCCTGTACCGGGCGCACCGCGGCAACCGCCCGGTCAGCGCTGTGGTCTACACCCACAGCCACCGGGACCACTACGGTGGTGTGCGGGGTGTGATCGGGCCGGACGATCTCGCCCGGGGTGTGCCGGTCTGGGCACCCCATGGGTTCACCGAAGCGTCGTTCTCCGAGTCCATGCTCGCCGGTGTGCCCATGCGCCGGCGCGCCATGTTCCAGTTCGGCTGGGGCCTACCGCCTGGCCCGATGGCCCACGTGGACAGCGGCCTGGGCAAGACGGTGGGGGGCGGGCAGGACGGCTTCATCGCACCGACACATCTGGTGCGTGAGCCCCTGGAGCGGCACCTCATCGACGGCGTCGAAGTCGTTTTCCAGCTCACCCCGGGCACCGAAGCGCCGGCGGACATGAACCTGCACTTTCCGGGTCTGCGGGCACTCAACCTGGCCGAGAACGCCTGCCACACCATGCACAACCTGTGCCCCCTGCGCGGCGCCAAGACACGGGATGCCCTGGCCTGGTCCAAGTACCTGGACGAAGCGCTGGACAGCTTCGTGCCACAGGCCGACGTGCTGGTGGTGCAGCACCACTGGCCGGTGTGGAACACCCCGTCACAGCCGCGGCGCATTGCCGAGTACGTGGCGGGCCAGCGCGACATGTACCGCTACCTGCACGACCAGACCCTGCGCCTGATGAGCCACGGCCTCACCCCCACCGAGATCGCGGCCGAGCTGATGCTGCCCAGCGCCCTGTCTAGCCAGTGGTTTGCGCGCGGCTACTACGGCGCAGTCACCCACAACGTGCAGGCCATCTACGCGCACTACCTGGGCCCTTTTGAGGGCAATCCGGCGCAACTGGACCGGCTGCCCCCGGTTTCGGCAGCGGGCAAGTACGTGCAGTACATGGGCGGCGCAGAAGCCGTGCTGGTGCGGGCGCAGACCGACTTCGACGCCGGCGAGTTCCGCTGGGTCGTCGAAGTGCTCAATCAGGTGGTATTTGCCGACCCGGAAAACCTGCCCGCACGCCGGCTGTGCGCCGACGCGATGGAGCAGATGGGCTACCAGGCCGAATCGGCCACCTGGCGCAATGCCTACCTTCTGGGCGCGAGGGAACTCAGGGCCAGCGGCGACGACGCCGGCAAGCCCGTGAACCTGCCCATCAGCCCCGATGTGCTGGCCATCCTGCCACTGGACAGCTTCCTCGACTACCTGGCGATACGGCTCAACGGCCCACGTGCCCAGACCCTGCGTGTGCGTATTGACTGGTTGCTGGAAGACCCCACAGAGCCGCAGGCACAACGCATCACGCTCTCCAACGGCACCCTCTGCCACCGTCCCGGCCGACACGCCACGAGAGCCGATGTGGTGGTGCACTGCACCCGCCAGGAGCTGGCGACGATTTCCTCGGGGCGCACGGCCCTGGCCGCGGCGCTCGACAACGGCAGCCTGCGCACCGAAGGCGACCTGGGCGCGTTCCGGGCATTGGTCGAAGCACTGGATGAATTCAATCCGATGTTCAACGTCATCGAACCCTGAGCTGCAAGCCCGAAGCTCAGGGAGATCTGGTGCAGCTCATCCACGACCAGAACCATCTGCAAGCCATGGATGAACTGGGCTACCTGCCGTTCAGCCAGGCCGGTGGTGCCTTGCTGTTCCACCTCATCTCCAAGCTCTACGAGCGCACCTGCATGCTGATCACGACCAACCTGAGCTTCGGGGAATGGAGCCAGGTGTTTGGCGATGCGAAGATGACGACGGCGCTGCTGGACCGGCTGACCCACCTCTGCCACATCGTGGAGACCGGCAACGAGAGCTGGCGGTTCAAACACTCCAGCGCTGCCGCGAAGACAGGCCCGAGAAAGAAGCCCCGGGCGGCCCAGAACGGCACGAACGAAAAAGGAGGAACGGATGTACCAGCGGTAGACTTATTCACAGACGCGTAGCCCGGCTACACCACAACAGGTGGGGTCAATATGGGATGGAAGGCCCGGAGTCAGGATTGCGTGGAATTCAACACACGAAGCTGCGCGAATAGCGCCACCGTACCGCAGGTGATCTGATCTGGAATCCCTTGGAGAATGTGTTCGAGAACGGAGACAGGATTCGCTGCGCGAGGACACAAGTATTCTCAAATTGACATACCCGTTGTTCGACTCGTCAGTTCCGCGACCATCAGCTGGCCTACCGCCGCAAGAATCAGCAAGAGGTCCATCATGCTGAACGAGCGCCCGTTTTCCGCATAGAAACGCTCGAAACCGATTCACTGCGGCGCTCCATCGGACATGGCAACAGCCGCCCGGACAGGAGGCTCGCGCAGCACAGGCACTGGAGGCGCACATCTGCCTGGCCGGCGACCTGCTGATCCGCCATCGCTGCAGCACCGGCACTGCAGCGTTCAACGGACGGATTTATCATGACCAGCGAGCTCCCGAACGGTTCAGACAAGCTGACAAAATCTACCGTGGCCACTCTCCATCCTTGGATAACAGACATGAATCCGACGACTGAGCAGAACAAAGCGAATGCAGTTGCTTTCTACGAACTGATGTTCAACCAATGCAGGCCCGCCGAGGCTGTCTCCAAGTATGTCGGCGCGGATTACCGACAACACAATCCTCATGTCGCGGATGGGAAGTACGCCTTCATCGAATACTTTGATCGAATGGCAAAAGAGTACCCAGGCAAGAACGTGACTTTCAAGCGTGTCATTGCTGAAGGCGATCTGGTCGTTCTTCATTGCCATCAGCATTGGCCCACGGACAACAACAGGGACTGGGCGGGAATTGATATCTTCCGCTTCGACTCCGAAGGAAAAATCGTTGAACACTGGGACGTGCTACAGGCAGTTCCCCTCGAAGCGAAGCACCGCAACTCTATGTTTTGATCCTTCAAAGCTGGATATTGCCTACTTGCGCGCGCCACGTTCACGCCGAACCCTCGCTTCAGCGGCGCGCCAACGGCGGGCCACCGGTCCTTCGCGGACGATGACCAGCGTTCAGCATCACCCCGTTGCCTGGCTGACATGCGGCCATGTTGGCCAGTTACCCCCTCTCGGCACAACACCAAACAAGCACCACCACATCATGAAAATCTTGTTCTCCCCGTTCTCGCCCTTTGTCCGCAAATGCCTGGTGACCGGCATGGAGCTGGACCTGAACGAGCGCATCACCCTGCTGCCCTGCAGCGCCCATCCGATCAACCGCGACCGCGAGATCATCGCGTTCAACCCGCTGGGCAAGGTCCCCACCTTTTTCACTGATGACGGCCAGGTGCTCTA